>Ga0316605_10000449_pt1 | contig 28844 bp, 30 predicted proteins | sample OWC_soil_day20_n_FD_207666 | JGI IMG/M metagenome (GOLD analysis project Ga0316605, IMG submission 207666) | Wetland soil microbial communities from Old Woman Creek delta, Ohio, United States - OWC_soil_day20_noCT | ecosystem: Environmental > Terrestrial > Soil > Wetlands | place: USA: Ohio...
CGGGCCATGCCCCAGAGCAGACTGCCGGGCCGGGCAGGGCGGGGTCATGGAGAATCCCCTCCACCGCCGCCCGCCCCAGGGCCACGGCCCCCAGGCCGGCCAGGCTTCCGCCATACCGACCCTGGGGCAGCCGGCGGGCCGCGAGGATCACCACGTCCTGGGCATGTTTCACCGGGCATGCTCCCAATCGTCAGGGGTGGGTTCCCGTGGTCCCAGGCGGGCGTCCGGAGGGAACCAGGCGTCCCAGAGGGCGAGGTGCCGGGCGATGTACTCCCGGGTCCAGATCCGGATCCTTGAAACCAGAGGGCGGTCGTCGGTGCGGGCGGGCACGCCCCAGGCCTTGAGGCCCATGCGGTCGGCCAGGTACAGGGCCCGGGGCAGGTGGAAGTCAGAGGTCACGATCACCACCTGGCGCTGCCCGAACACGACCTGGGCGCGGCGGAGGCTGTCCCAGGTGCGCAGGCCCGCGTAGTCGCTGACGATATGGGTGGGCGGCACGCCCTGCTTCACGAGCCAGCGCCGCATGGCTTGGGGCTCGTTGTAGGTGGGGTGGCGGTTGTCGCCGGACACCAGGAACCAGCGCACCCGGCCGCTGCGATAGAGATCCAGGGCCGTGCGGAGCCGCCCTTCCAGGATGGCGGTGGGCTCTCCGTCTCCGTACACCCCGGCGCCGAGGACCAGGACTGGGCCTCCCACGGGGGGGAGCTGATCCGCGGAGAAGATCTGGAGGTGGTGCATGGCGGGGAACCTTCCCAGGGTCCAGAGCAAGTCTCCGGCGAGGGCGAGCGCCGGGACCAGCAGGACTGGCCAACGGCGTTGCCAGCAGCGATGAAGGAAGGCGGAGATCGGCATCGTGAGTTAGCATAGACCTTTCGCCCGCCGAGACCCATGGACCTCCGAACCCCGAGAGACCCCTTGATGAACATGAGCCCTGACCTTTCCGTCGCCCCGTTCCGGAGCACCCTGCCGGGGGCCGTGCGGAGCCTGGCGCCCCTGGCCCTGCTCCTCGTGGCGGGGGGCCTCGGGTGCTTCCGCGCCACCGGTGTGGCCCGGCCCTCCGTGGCCGTGGAAGAGATACCTGCCACGGGCGGCGACCGCGTGGCCGGATTGAAGGCGACCGCGGGCCCGGGCGACTTCTACCTGGGGAACGATTCCGTGCAGCTTGCCGTCGACGGCGCGGCCTTCGGGGACCGCGAGGGCCAGTTCGGCGCGCCCTCGGGCGGGGCCGTGCTGGACGTGGGCTCCATCTCCCTGGATCAGAGCTTCCACCGCGTGTCGGTGCCGACGGACATGGTGGAGCGCTTCGGGCCCGTGGCGAATCAGGATCCCGATCTGCCGCTGGTCTTCGACCGCTACATGCCCGGCACCGGCGTCAATTCCGTGAACCTCGAGATGCAGGGCTACCTCCTCGATCCCAAGGGGAAGCTCGGGGTGGCCACGGACGGCCAGGGTCGCGTGAACGGCGTGACGGTGACCCACCGGATCACCCTCAACAAGGCCGAGAATTTCTTCACGCTGGAAACCACCCTGGCCAATGCCAGCGGGGCGGTGCTGCCCATCCGCAACCTGGGCGACCACCTGTCCCAGCGGGGCGGGGGCTTCCGTTTCAACGTTCCGGCCGTGTCCACCTTCGCCGGCGCGCCGCTCAACACCTGGGGTGTCGAGATTCCCGGCTCGGATTTCACCACCCCGCTCACGAGCAGCGTGGTGGCCCCCATGGTCGGCCTCATGGGCGCCGAATCCGCCGCTTCGACCTACGACTCCCACGCCTCCCTGGGTATCCTGCCTCTTGATGCGGATAGCCTTCTGGTGGCCTCGGATCCCCAGTTCGCCCTGACCGAAAACCGCCCCCTCTTCCCCGGAAGGCTGGTGGTCGGTGGTCCGGCGGTGGCCAGCCTGGCCAGCGGCCAGTCCATCACCTACCGGCGCCGTCTCTACGTTCTGGGCGGGCCCAGCTATTCCCCATACCTGTTCCCGGCGCAGGCTACGGCCGTGTTCAACGAGATGGCCCTGGCGGGGGCGGCCTTCCGGAATGAGGGCATCGGCAACCTGGTCTACAACTCGTTCGGCACGGCGCTCCGCGGTGGCCCGCTTCAGGCCGAGTACAAGTTCGAACGGTACACCTACACGGGGGCGGTCCCCTTTGACCTTGCCGACCCCGCCAATCCCGCCAACCAGCCCGAGAACTGGCGCCTGGAGCGGGTGGAATGGCGCGAACCCACTGAACTCCCCACCGAAGCGTTCTATCCCAAATTCACGGGGGAGATGTCCTGCTACATCCCGGCGATTCCGAACGGCGCCACCGGCCAGACTCAGCGCTACCGCCTTTCGGTCCGGAACCGGCTCCAACAGGGGGCCCCGCTCTACCTGGGCACCAACACCAACGACAGCACGCGATCACTGCTGCCGACGCCAATCACGCCGAGCAAGACCCTGGCGTGGATCGTGGCCGAGAAGCTCAGCCCGGAGCGGGCGGATGTGATCGACTCTGCGGGCAATGTGGTGCGCTTGAAGCAGACGCCCCATTTCTTCAATGCGAGACAGGCTGGCACCCTGGAATTGAGCGGGCTGAATCCCCTGCGCTTCACGTTCCAGGGCATTGGCGTGCCTGATCCGGAAGTCCAACGCACACGCAAGCTCTCCAGCGGGTTCAGCGAGATTCTCAAGGGGAAGGCGATCCTGCTCGGGAATTACGGCGCCTATCAGTACGCCGCTGGAAACCAGTTGTTCGGCACCGCCTTTGGATCAGCGGCGGCCACGGCATTCATGTACTTCTCGCCCGGCGACTACCTGGCCTACGCCACCCGTGGCCCCATGTCCAACCTCGATTCCCTGCCGGTGAAGGCTTTCGATGGCCAGCTCGACTACACGCACAGCTTCGTGGTCGCGCCGCCCACCCTGCCTTCGGGCTGGACCAGCTTCGACCTCCCTGCACCGACCCAGGCGACCACGGGCGGGTTCAATCCCGGGGAGTTGCTGAGCTCGGCCCTGGCCGAAGGCGTCCAGATCGTGGCGCGCACGGAAGAAGATGTCCTCACCGATCCGGCAGCGTTGCGGGCAGAGTTCAGGGCTGAGATCGATGGTCCCCTGGTGACGGATGCCCAGCGTGCGCCGGTGGGCAACGATCCATTCGTGGTGGGCGCCCGCAGTGCCTCCCTGGCCGATGGCTTCGCGACCGCCCTGTTCACGCCGGCACCGACGGGACACCGCAACGGCGGAGCCCGACCTTCCAAGGGCTGGAACCTGGCCGACTTCATCACGCAGGCGGAGGGCGCCTACACGGTGGTGCACCAACCCCGCGGCCCCAAGGGGCTCTTCACCGTCCGGGCCTTCGACCGCACCGTACCGCTGGGAACGGGCGTCAACGCTTGGTGGACCCAGACCGGTCCCGCCTCCCTCGGCAAGCGCCTGGGTGATTTCGACGCCCTGGAACTGCTCCGGGCAGAAGGTTGCAACCCGGCGGATCCCACGGCCTGGTACGCGGAATTCAGCCAGGTGCGCGACGATTGGTATGCCCTCTTGAACCAGCAGGCACCTGGCGCCTTCACCAAGGGCCTGGGCCTGTCCGCCGCCCGGTTCAGCCTGGATACCCCGGTGGGCCTGTCGCGCACCTACCTGAATGTGAGCGAATCTTTCGGTCAGGACAACCTGGGCCCCGTGCTCAGGGCCCTGAGGAATGGCGCCGCTGTGGCCTCCACCGGCCCCCTGGTGATCGCGACCGTGGATGGCGTGGGTCCCGGCGGGCTCGCCACCACGTCGACGTCGAGCGTGAGCCTCACCATTCTCCTGCATGCGCCGGACTGGGTTCCCGTGGACGAAGTGCGGGTGGTGGTCAATGGCGCTGCGCCCATCAACGTCCCTTTGGCCAGCTTCACGGTTTCCGCCACCGTGTCAGGACTCCGGACGGCCACCGTCACCGTGCCGCTGCCCGCGGGCAAGGATGCCTGGCTGGTGGTGGAGGCCGGCGTGGCCCGGACCCAGACCGGGCCCTATGCCACCGGAACGCCCTGGAACAAGATCATGAAGGGCATCTATCCCATCGCCGTCACCAATCCCATCTTTGTGGATGCGAACGGCGGCGGGTACACTCCTCCCGGGCTCTAACCTAAGCAGGGGTGGTGATGGCGGACTGGCTTCCGGAACGGCTTCCGGAGGATATCGACGCGGAGCGGTCGTTCCTGGCGACCTGCTGCGCCCCCGGCGCGGGCTTCATCGCCAGCGAGGCGGTGTTTTCCCTGGCCGAGGAGGACTTCGTCCACCCGGCGCACCGGGCCGTCTTCCGGGCCCTGAAGACCCTCATCGAGGCCCAGGTCGAGGTCAATTCCCTCACCTTGAAGGATGCCCTCGACCAGGACGACAGCCTGAACAAGGTGGGAGGATACCCCGGCCTGGTCGAGCTGCTGGCCGGCGAGGATGTGGAACGGCCCCAGATCCTGGCGGACGTCATCCGGCGGAAGGCCAAGCTGCGGAGGCTCGTGCACCTGGGCGCGCAGTTGGTGCGCCAGGCGGCGGAAGAAGATGAAGCCCCGGAAGTGCTGGTGGATCAGACGGCGCAAAGCCTCTTCCACCTGGCTCAGGGCGATGCCAAGGCCAAGGGGCTGCTGTCCATCCAGTCCGTGGCCGACGATGCCATGGACCGCCTGGCGGACCGTATGGAAGGGCGGCTCTCCCCCGGTGTCCGCGTGGGCTTCACCCGGTTCGACGAGCTGACCCAGGGCTTCCAGCCCGGCAACCTCATCGTGCTGGCGGCTCGCCCCGGCATCGGCAAGACCGCGCTCGCCCTGAACTGGATCCTGCGGGCAGCGCAAGAGCGCGATGGCCGGCCCGGCCACTGCGGCGCCTTCTTCAGCCTCGAGATGAGCCACGAAGAGGTCTTCATGCGCCTCCTCGCGGCCCAGAGCCAGACCAACATGAAGGATCTTCAGTCCGGGCGGGCTACGGGCCGGATGGAGCACGTCATGCGCTGCCGGGATGAGCTCGTCCAGATGCCGCTCTTCATCTGCGACCAGGCCTCGATCACCGTGCCCCAGATCCAGAACATGATCGTGAAGCAGGGCAGCCAGAGCAACCGCCGCGTCGAGTTCGTCATCGTGGACTACCTGCAGCTGCTCAGCAGCCCCGAGGGCAGCCGCGGCGCGAAGCAGAACGAAGCCGTGCGCATCGGCGAGATCAGCCGCGGCCTCAAGCTCATGGCCAAGGATTTCGGCATTCCCGTGGTGGTGCTGTCCCAGCTGAACCGCGAGGTGGAACATCGCACCGGCGGCCGTCCCCAGCTCAGCGACCTCCGCGATTCCGGCGCCATCGAGCAGGATGCCGACATGGTGGCCTTCATCCACCGGAAGATGATGCCCTCGGCCACCGAAGAGCCCGACAACTCTGCCGAGCTCATCGTGGCCAAGCACCGCAACGGCCCCACGGCCATCGTGCAGCTGCACTTCCAGGGCGAGTACGCCATGTACCGGGAGATGGTCCGCGAGACCTCGCCCTACGCATGAAGCGGCGGCCTGGCGGCCGCCGCTTCATGAACCGCTTCGCCGCTACTCCAGGCCGAAGGTGGACGTCTCCAGCTCCTTCTTCTCGGTATCGCCCCCTGTCGGAGGCGATACGCGAGACTTCTCTTTTGGAGGTTTGGACCGTCTGATTGGCCGTCACTCCAGGCCGAAAGTGGACGTCTCCAGCTCCTTCTTGACGAAGGCCATGAACAGGTCGCCGGTGGCGCCGTCGATGATGCGGTGGTCGAAGCCGAGGCTGCTGAACATCATCTGGCGGATGGCGATGAAGTCGGTGCCGTCGGGGCCGGTGATGACCACGGGGCGCTTCACGATGGCGCCCACGCCCTGGATGGCCACCTGGGGCTGGTTGATGATGGGCAGGCCGAAGGTGTCGCCGTAGACGCCGGGGTTGGTGATGGTGAAGGTGCCGCCGCTGATCTCGTCGGGCTTCAGCTGCTTGGTGCGGGCCCGTTCGGCCAGGTCGTTGAGGCTGCGGGCCAGGCCGCCCAGGTTCATCATGTCGGCGTTCTTCACCACGGGCACGATGAGGCCCCAGTCGAGGCTCACGGCGATGCCGAGGTTGATGTCCTGCTTGTAGATGACGTTGTCACCGTCGATCGAGGTGTTGGCGACGGGATAGGCCCGCAGGGCCTTGCAGGCGGCCATCATGATGAAGGGCATGAAGCTCAGCTTGGTGCCGAACTGGGCCTCGAAGGCCTTCTTGTGCTTGTTGCGCAGCTGAGCCACGTGGGTCATGTCGATTTCGAAGACCGTGTAGACGTGGGCCGAGGTGCGGCGGCTGGCCACCATGTTGTCCGCGATGATCTTCCGCATGCGGCTCATGGGTTCGATCTTCACGCGCTCGCCGGGGGCGAAGGCGGGCGCCGCGGGCGCGGGGGGCACGGAGATGGCGGCGGCGATGCCCAGGGTGGGCGCGGAAGGATCATGCACCGCGGGCAGGGCGGGGGCGATGCTGGCGGCGACGGGAGCGGCGGCAGGCCCCTTGGCGAGATGGGCTTCCAGGTCTTCCTTGGTCACGCGGCCGGCCTGGCCGGTGCCGGCCACCCGGCTGAGGTCCACGCCGTGCTGCTTGGCCATTTCGCGGACGAGGGGGCTGCTCTTGGTCTTGAGCCGCCCCTCGAGGCTGTTGTCATCCTCGTCGTGGAGCGGTGCCGGAGCGGCGGCGGCGGCCGGGGCCGCTGCGGCGGGGGCGGGCGCGGCGGCCGGCTTCGCGGCGCCGCCGGGCTTCTCGGAGGCGTCGCCGATGCGCGCGACCACGCTGCCCACGGGGACGGTGACGTTCACGTCCACGAGGATCTCCAGGAGGGTGCCGGCGGCCGGGGCCGGGATCTCGGCATCCACTTTGTCGGTGCTGATCTCGTAGAGGGTGTCGTCCTTGGCGATCACGTCACCCACCTGTTTGTGCCACTTCAGCACGGTGGCTTCGGCGATGCTTTCGCCCATCTGGGGCATGACGACGTCAAAGGCCATGGTTTGCTCCTATGCGGGAAGGGGGGCGGGGAGGGGAGGTTCGGCGAGGTGGTGCCGGGTGAGGGTCTGGAAGGCCTGCGCCGTCTCCAGCAGCATGACATCCGAAAGGGCCGAGCCGATGAGTTGGATGCCGACGGGCAGGCCGGAGGCGAAGCCCGCGGGCATGGCGAGGCAAGGCAGGCCTGCGAGGGGCGCGGTCACTGTAAACGCATCGGCGAGGTACATGGCCAGGGGATCGTCGGTCTTCGTGCCGAAGGGGAAGGCCGTGCCCGGACTGACGGGCGCGGCCAGGAGATCCACCTGTTCGAAGGCCTGCAGGAAATCCCGGGTGATGAGGGTGCGCGCCTTCAGCGCCTTGAGGTAGAAGGCGTCGTAGTAGCCCTTGGAGAGGCAGAAGGTCCCGAGGAGGATGCGGCGCTTGACCTCGGCGCCGAGCCCTTGGTCCCGGGAATCCGAGATCATCTCCCTCAGGCTTCCCCCCGCGGCCCGGGGGCCGAAGCGGACCCCGTCGAAGCGGCTGAGGTTGCTGGAGACTTCGCTGGTGCAGATCAGGTAATAGGTGTCGATGGCGTACCGGGTGTGCGGAAGGCCGATCTCCCGGATCTCCGCGCCCTGGTCGGCGAACACCCGCAGCGCGGTGTCGAGCACTCCGCGCGCCTCGGCCTCGAGGCCCTCTCCGAAGTACTCCCGCGGCAGGCCGATGCGCAGGCCCTTGAGGCTCCTGGGTCGCAGGGCCGCGAGGCGCTCCGCGCCCGGCAAGTCCACCGAGGTGCTGTCCAATGGGTCCTTCCCCACCATGACCCCCAGGGCCAGGGCGAGATCGCCGGCCGACGGGGCGATGGGACCCACCTGGTCGAGGCTGGAGGCCATGGCCGTGAGGCCGTAGCGGCTCAGCACGCCGTAGGTGGGGCGCAGGGCGGTCACGTTGCAGAAGCTGGCGGGCAGGCGGACCGAGCCGCCCGTGTCGCTGCCGAGGGCCAGGGGGGCATAGCCGGCGGCCACGGCCACCACAGACCCGCTGCTGCTCCCGCCGGGCACCCGGGAGGTGTCCCAGGGATTGCGCGCAGGCTCGAAGGCGCTGTATTCGCCGCTGGACCCCATGGCGAATTCATCCAGGTTGGCCTTGGCCACTGGCACCGCGCCCGCAGCCAGCAGCCGGGCCACCACCGTGGCGTCGTAGGGGGCCCGGTAGCCATCCAGGACCCGGGAGCCGCAGGAGACCTGCACACCCGACCAATGGAGGTTGTCCTTGAGGACGATCGGCAGGCCGAGCACCGGGGTGCGCTCGCCCGCTCGGAGGCGGGCGTCGGCCCGCCGGGCCAGCTCGAGGCTGCGGGCCTCGTCGGTGGCCAGGACGGCATGCAGTTGGACATCGAGGGCCCGGATCCGATCGAAAGAAGCCCGGGTGAGGGCCTCGGAGGACAGGTCGCCAGCATCAAGGCCTTCGCGCCAATCCACCGCCGTGCCCACCGCCATCCGTACGCCTCCAGAGCCTCCTAGTGTGCCATCCGGACCCAGTCCCTTCCAGCCCAGGTCTACCATCTCCTGCCAGGATTCCATCCGCCTTCTGAGCGTGGGGCCTGCACTCTGGATGGAAATAGGCTACCATCCTCTGCTCAAGCCCTGTCCTTCCATCCCGTTCGGCGTGCCGCTCGGGAGCCCTGCCTGGATTGCCATGAATCCCTTTCAAGTACTGGAAATCCCGCCCGACGCCTCGCCCGAGGACATCAAGGCCGCCTACCATCGGCTGGCGAAGCGGTGGCATCCGGACCGTTACACCGGCGCCGAGAAGGAAGAGGCGGAATCGAAGTTCAGGGAACTGGCCGAGGCCTTCAGCGTGCTGAAAGATCCTGCCAAGCGGCTCACGCTCCAGCAGCAGATGCCGAAGGTCCAGCCCACCGTCCCGGGCGTCGAGGCCCGGGAGCCCGAATCCGCCCAGGAGCGCACCCCGGAGGACTGGGCCGCCATGGCCAAGGCCGCCTTCGAGGAAGGGAAGGTGGACCAGGCGCGTGCCCTCATCCACTACGCGATCCGCCTGGATCCCGACAAGGCCCAGTACCATGCGCTGCTCGCCTCGATCCTGGAACGGGAGGGCGGCGACCTCCGGGCCGTGGTGAAGGCGCTCGAAACGGCCGTCAAGCTTGCGCCGCGCGACGTGGAGAGCCACATCCGCCTGTCCCAGCATTTCCAGACCCTCGGCATGACCGCCCGGGCCCAGCGGCACCTGCAGCTGGCCAGGGAAATCGCGCCGAAGCACCCGAAGCTCCGGACCCCCAACCCGAAAGGCGCCCATGCAGCGGGCGGATCCAAGAAAGGGAAGGTCCCCGAGCCACCCCCGGGCATCGTAGATCAACTGAAGGACCTGTGGGGCCGATTGACGGGAAAGGGTTGATCATGGGGATCCATGCCGCGGGCACCACCGATGTCGGTTGCGTCCGGAAACACAACGAAGACAGCTTCCTGGCGGACTCGACCCTCGGCCTGTTCGTGGTGGCGGATGGCCTCGGCGGCCACGCCGCCGGTGAAGTGGCCAGCCGCATCGTCGTGGACACGGTGGCGCGGTTCGTGGGCGAGACCATGGAGAAGGACCGCACCTGGCCGGTGGAGTACGATCCTTCCCTCAGCTACGACGGCAACCGCCTGAAGGTCGCGCTGCTGCTCTCAGACCAGGCCATCGCCGAGGACATCCGCCGGAACCCCGAGCGCGAGACCATGGGATCCACCGTGGTGGCGGGGCTCTTCAACGGGCCGAAGCTCACCCTGGCCCACGTGGGCGACAGCCGAGCCTACATCTTGGGGGCGGACGGGATCCGCCAGGTTACGCGGGATCACAGCTGGGTCGCCGAACAGGTGGCCAACGGCATCCTCACCCCCTCCGAGGCCCGGGTCCACCCCTTCCGGAACGTCATCACCCAGGCTCTGGGGAATGGCGGGGAACTTGAGGTGGAGATCCAGAATCTTGAACTTTCCATTTCGGAGCGACTCTTGCTTTGCTCCGATGGCCTGTCAGGAATGATCGGCGACAAACAGATCTGGGACATTGTGGAGCAGGCTCCTGACCTTCAACAGGCTGTGGATTCACTCATTTCCGCGGCCCGTGAACATGGAGGCGAGGACAATATCACAGCCATTCTGGTTAGCTGGGAGTCCGAGGAAGCCTGACGCAAGCATAGTTAAACTTGACCTAATCCATTCCGGCGGTACTCTTTCCATTACCTAAATTCTCCAAGTGAGGCATCCGGTGGGTCTTTTCGGAAGCAAACCCAAAAGTCTTGTCGGCTTGGATATTGGATCCAGCTCGGTGAAAGTCTGCGAACTCCAGCAGATGGGCAAGGGCGCCAATATCCGCTACCGACTGCAGAAACTGGGGCAGGTGGCCCTCCCGGCTGATGCCATCGTGGACGGAGACATCATGGATAGCAACGCCGTGGCGGCTGCTATCCGACAGGTACTGGCAGAACAGAAAATCAAAGCCAAAGATGTGGCGATCTCCGTCTCTGGTCAGCAGGTGATGGTCAAAAAAGTGACATTTCCGCTGATGAGCCAGGCTGAGCTGGCGGAGTCCGTCCGCTGGGAGGCCGAGAGCTTCTTCCCCGCCGGCCAGGGGTTGGATTCCTACGCCCTGGATTACTACCTGATCGAGGAGCGGTCCGGCGAAGGCAACATGGACGTGGTGCTGGTGGCCTGCCGCAAGGACAAGCTGGAAGCCTACGTCAGCTGCGTCGCGCAGGCGGGCTGCAGCCCCAAGGTGGTGGACGTCGATGTCTTCGCCATCCAGAACGCCTACGAGGTGAACACCCAGGGCGGGGGCCGGGATGAGGTGGTGGCCCTGGTGAACATGGGCGCCACTTTCACGAACCTCACCATGATGGTGGGCGGCAAGTCCGTCTTCTGGCGGGACATGGCCTGGGGCAGCGGACGCTACTCCGAGAAGCTCATGGAGGACTGGGGCGTGAGCCGGGAAGCGGCGGAGCGCCTGAAGCGGAACCAGCCTTCGGAGGGCCGGGAACCCGAGGAGGTCCAGCCTTCCATCAACGCTGTGTCCGACGCGTTCGCCGACGAACTCACCCGCACCCTCGATTTCTTCAAGAGCAGCTTCAAGGTGGACCGGCTCGATCGTGTGCAAGTCAGTGGCGGCGGATCCATGATCCACGGCCTGATGGAAGTTCTCGGCGACCGGCTCCGGGTGTCCGTGGACCGCTTCAATCCCTTCCAGCTCATTGAAGTTGATGGCCGCACCGAGGACCCTGTCACGGTCCGCGAGATCGGCGGCGGCGCGGCGGTCGTCGTCGGGCTGGCACTGCGCCAAGTGGGGGACCGATGATCAAGATCAACCTGCTCGGTGATGCGCTGGGGCAATCCGGCGCGAAGAAGGGCGGCGACAAGGCGACAGCCGAGCCCGTCCAGGTCTATACAGGCGAGGGCGGAAGCCGCGCCAGCCTCCCCATCGCGGGTGTGGTGGTGGGCCTCGTGTTCGCCGCGCTCGGCGGCGTCTACTACCTCTGGCTGAACAGCGAGTTCACCAAGGCGGAGAAGCGGAGAACCGAACTGGAGCGCGACAAGAAGCAGTACGAACCCTACATCGCCCTGGAGAAGAAGTTCCGGGAGAAGAAGGACGCCCTCCAGAAGAAGGAAGAGGTGATGACCACCCTCAAGCGCCAGCAGGCCCTGCCGGTGCACTTCCTGGAAGAGCTCGCCAACAGCCTCCCCGATGACGTCTGGTTCAAGAAGATCTCCCAGAAGGGAGCCATGATCACCGTCGAAGGCGAGGGGCGGAACTTCGAGTCCATCAATGCCTTCTACGGGAACCTGCAGTCCAGGACGCGCTGGTTCAAGAAGATCAACTACCCGGGCGCCAAGCGGGGGACCACCGGATCCTTCGAATTCTCCATCTCCTTCGAACTCCAGAACGCCGTCTGAGGTAGGCCATGAATCCTCAACTTCAGAAACAAATCGGTGTGGGCGCGCTGGCGGGCATCATCCTGGCGGGCCTGGTCTATTTCCTCCTTGGAGGGAAGCGGACCGAACTGGATTCCATCCATGCGGACGTCAAGACGCTTCAGGCCGACGTGGACAAGGGCAAGCTCCTGAAGGCCAGCTACGAGAAGCTCCGCGAGGAGGTGGCGAAGCAGGACAAGCGGATCGAGGAACTGATCAAGATCATGCCCTCCGAGACCGACTACGGCGAAATCCCCTACCGCATCAAGAAGATCGCCGACGATGCGGGCATCGACCAGGTGGCGTTCTCCCTCAAGCCCGAACGCCGGGACGCCTACTACACCGAGAAGCCCGTGGAGTTCGAGTTCCGTGTCGGCTTCCACTCCTTCGGCCAGTTCGCCTCCCTGATCTCGGGGTACGACAAGATCATCAACCTCTCCAACATCGAGATCACCCGGAAGACGGACAACCGCAGCATCTATCCGGCGACCGTGAAGTGCACGATCAGCGCCTTCATCTACAACCCCGAAGCCGCGCCGGTCGCCCCGGTGAAGAAGCCGGCCGGGGCCCCAGCCGCCAAAGCTGGCGCCAAAGAGGATTAAGGTGACGCCATGACCCGAGTTCCCCTCTCCATGCTCCTGATGTCCTCTGTGGCCCTCGTCGCCCAGGCTCCTGCAAAGCCCGCGGAGGCCGCCCCGGCTGCGGCGCCTGTCGCCGAAGACGTGGCCATCATCAAGACCACGCCCTACAAGCCCGCCATCCAGCGTGATCCTTTTTCCGCGCCGCGGGATGAGCGTCCCGCCGATGCCCTGGACGTCCTCGAGGACATTGCCGTGAAAGGCATGATCCGAAAGGATGGCAAGAATTTCGCAATTGTCTCCGACAGTCGGGGAAATGTCCGGTGGCTGCCCGTCGGGCACCGGTTCAAAGATGGAGAGATCACCGCCATCACCGATAAGGCCGTGACTTTCCATCAGTGGGAAGTGAACACTACGAATCGCTCTGTATTCCGCACCATCACGAAGACGTTCAAGCGTGAGGAGGGTAAACGATGAATGCTCGCCTGAGTTCCTTGCTGGTCGCAGGGGGCGTGGTCCTGGCGGGGATCCACACGGGGTCCCTCCATGCTTCGCCGTCCATGGAATCCACGGTCCGGAAGGCCATCCTTCTGGGGACCTCCCTTGAGGCCGATGGGGCCGGAGCAAAGGTCTTCCTCCGCATTCCCGGCCTGGTCTCCCAGCCCGGGGTCCAGGTCCTGTCCAGCCCCCTCCGCGTGGTGGTGGACCTGCCCGGCGTGGACCGCGGCACAGCGGTCACCCGGAAGGATCTGGCCCAGCTGAGCCATCCCCTGATCCAGAAGGCCCGCCTGGCCCAGTTTTCCACCGAGCCCAAGGCGGTCACCCGCCTTGTCCTCGAGGTGGCCCCTGGTACCCAGGTTCTGGTCGGCACCACCGCGGACGGTGTCCAGCTCCTCCTGAGCCCCGGCCAAGGAAAGGTTCAGGCCCGCCTGGATCACGCCCTCCCGGCACCTGTCCTCCCCCTGAACCTGCCGGCACCGGCACCGGTGATGGTGGCTTCGGCCCCGCAGGTCAAGGCCATGCCCGCCACCCTTGCTCCAACTGGTGTCAAACCTTTGGCGCCCCTGCCTTCCTTCGGCAGCACCTTCCAGACTTTGCCCCAGCTGGCAGCCGCCACCGCCTTGCCGGTGGCCAGTCCCGAGGCGATCCAGACGCCTGAGGCCGAGAAGCCCCACGCTGCCGCGGCCACCCGTACGGGTGGCGGCCGGACGCTGGGTGGCGGCCTCACCAACTACACCGGTTCCAAGATCACCATCGACCTCCAGAACACCGAGATCCGCGACTTCCTCCGCATCCTGGCCGACACCGGGAAGCTGAACCTGGTCATGGACCCCGACGTGCAGGGCAACTTCGGATTCAAGTTCACCGACACCCCCTGGGACCAGGTCCTGGACGTGGTCCTGAAGAACGCCGGCCTCGGCAAGGAGATCCAGAACGGGGTCCTCCGCGTGGCCAAGGTGGACAAGCTCCAGAAGGAAGAAGAGGAGCGCAAGAAGCTGGAGGAGACCAAGGCCCTGGCCGGCGAGCTCCAGACCATCACCCGCCCGCTCTCCTACGCCAAGGTCAGCGAAGTCCAGAAGATCCTCAAGGACATGCTCACCAAGCGCGGCTCGGCCATCCTGGATGACCGCACCAATACCCTGATCATCACGGACCTGCCCCGCAACATTTCGGTCATCGACGACCTGCTCCAGACCCTGGACGTCCAGATCCAGCAGGTGCAGATCGAGGCCCGGGTGGTCGAGGCCAACAAGAACTGGCAGCGGGAATTCGGCGTCAAGTGGCCCCAGTCGAACAACGGCAGCGTGGCCATCACCAGCGGTGGCTCGACCTCTTCCACGGGCACCCCCTGGGTCGGCGCCGCGGGCACGGGCACGTTCTGGAACGGCGCGAACTTCAATGGCACCTCGTCCCCCCATCAGTCCTGGGCGGCCTGGTCCCCCGGCAAGGACGGCGCCACCTCCATCACGGCGCCCGCCGGCGAACTCTGGCTCTCCTTCCTGAGCAACCGCTTCAGCATCAACGCGGTGCTGCAGGCCCTCGAGAAGGACGGCACGCTGAAGATCGTGTCCTCCCCGAAGGTGGTCACCCAGAACAACAAGAAGGCCACCATCCTCAGCGGCGAGAAGATCCCCTATCCCACCCAGCAGGGCGGGGCCCAGGGCGGCGCCATCACCGTGGCCTTCATCGACGCGAACCTTCAGCTCGACGTCACGCCCCAGATCACCAATGAAGGCACCATCATCATGGATCTGAAGGTGGAGAAGGCCGAAGCGGACTTCACCCGCACGGTCAATGGCACGCCCACCATCATCCGCAAGGCCATCGAAACCCAGGTGCTGGTGCGTGACGGCGGCACGGCGGTGCTGGGCGGCGTCTACATCACCAACTCCTCCACGGGCCAGACTGGCGTGCCCTTCCTGTCGAAGATCCCCCTCATCGGCTTCCTCTTCCGCAACGACACCAAGGCGGAGAAGAACGTCGAGCTGCTGATCTTCATCACCCCCCGGGTCATCCGCCAATAGGCAGGCCCCGGAACGTGAAAACGGCCCCGCGAGGGGCCGTTTTTCATGGGGCGGAAGGACCTACTTGGCGATGGGCAGGGTGCGGACGAGGCGCTTGCAGCTGTTGCAGAGAATGGTGAAGTTGTCCGCCTGCTCGAAGTGGTACTTGAACCCGGGATCCTCGGCGACCTTCTCCAGGTGGCCAAAGCGGTACTCGGCGATGCGCACGCTCTGGGGGGCGGTCAGATCGGCGCCGCAGTGGGTGCAGGAAATGGCGGCCATGCTTGCTCCTCGGGAAGGCTGGGATTCAGGAATGGAAGAGTTTCCAGAGCCCCCAGCTTAGCAGAGCCAGCGCGGCCAGGCCGATGAAGAGCCGCAGCAGGGCCCGGCCGATCCGATATGCGACATAGATCACGAAGAGCGCCGCCAACCCGGCGAGGATCAGCACCGGCGTGGTCATGTTCGCCTCCCGCGGAGGTCCCAGGTGTGGAATCCGCGGCGCGCCTTGCGCCCGGTGGATCCTTCCGCCACCAGGGTGCGGAGCGACTCGGGCGGCTGGAAGCGCGCCTCTCCGGCGGCGCTCAGGCCCTCGGCGATCAGCAGGCGAAGGTCCAGCCCCACCCGGTCGCTGAGCTCCAGTGGACCCACCGGATGGCCGTAGCCCAGGGTCATGAGGGCATCCAGGTCCTCGGCAGAGGCCACGCCAGCCTCAAGCAGGCGCATGGCCTCCAACCCTTGGGCCAGGGCCATGCGGGAGGCCGCGAAGCCGGGCTGATCGCGCACCTGGATGATCCGCTTTCCGAGGGCCTGGCCCAGGGCGCGGGCGCGGGTCACCCACCGGGTCCCGGTGTCCGGGGCCACGGCCATTTCCACCACGGCCATGCGGGGCACCGGCACGAAGAGGTGGAATCCCAGCAGGCGGCCGGTGAGGCCCGAGTGCTGCGCCAGCGCGGAGATGGGAAGGGAAGATGTGCCCGAGAGGATGGTCAGGTCCGGCGAACCCCACCGACCCGCGGAGGCGAGGGCCGTGGCCTTGGCTTCCGCGTGCTCCGGCAGGGCTTCCAGCAGGTAGTCCACGCCCTCCAGGCTGGCTGCCTCAAAGGCATGAGCCGTCAGGCGGCCCTGGGCGATGCCTTCGCCCCAGCGTTTCAGGATCTCCTGTCGTCCCCTTCCGGCGTGGGCCTTGTCCCGGCCCAGCAGGCGCACCTCGAGGCCGCACTCGGCGGCCCACTGCGCGGCGGAGCGGCCCAGGACCCCCGGGCCGAGGATGGCGAGGATCCCGGTCAAGCCCGCTCTCCGCGCCCAGGAATCCGGCATTCCAGGTGATCCTGGCAGAGTCCCTCCCAGACCACCGCCCGGCCGGTGTTGAAGGCCTTCACGATGGAGCCCTTGCCGCCGGCCACCAGGTCCCCCGCCAGGTAGAGCCCCGGGACGTTTGAATGGAACCGGTGGTCCACCAGGGGGCGCTTCCCGTCGAGGGCGACTCCGGCCTGCTTGAGGAAGCCGTCGGGCGTGCTGCCGCCCAGGGCGTACAGCACGTGGTGGAACCGGGCCGCGCGGCCGTCCTTGAAGGTCACCTCCACCGCGGGAGCCCCACCTGTGTCGCCCAGTGCCTGGATGTCGGCCCGGCGCCAGACCTCGACCTGGCCGGCCCGCTCCAGATCCTCGAGGATCCGGCGGTTCACGTCATTGGCCTTGGTGAAATCCTCGCCGCGGTAGGCCAGGGTCACGGGGCGCTCCGCGTACAGGTAGGCGGCGTATTCCAGAGCTGTGTTGCCGCCCCCCACCACCAGCACGCTCTCGCCCGGAGGCAGGGCCTCGGTGAGGTCGAACCGCACCCGGCCCTTCAGGCTGGCGGGAATGGGGTAGTCGGGCTTGTTGGGCCGTCCGTACACCCCGATGGCAATGACCACGGTGCGGCTCCGATGGCGCGTCCCGTGGCTGTCGAGCACTTCGAAGCCCCCCTCGGGGAGAGCGGTGATGCTGGTGACCTCGGTGCCGCTGCGGATCTCCAGCTGGTGCTGTTGGATGAAGGCTTCCAGGGTTTCCAGCACGGTCTCGCGGGTGCCGTCCACGATGCAGACCAGGCCCTCGCAATCCACTTCCTGGCCCAGGTAGACCTTGTCCACCCGCTTGCCCGGGGTGTACAGCTTCTCGATGGAGAAGCTGTGGCTGGGGCCCTTCTCCAGCAGCAGGATCCGCTGGATGCCCGCCTGGCGTGCCTCCACGGCGGTGGCGATGCCGGCCGGGCCCGCCCCCACGATGAGCAGGTCGAGAAGATCCGTGTCAAGGGGCCCTTCGGTCATGGATTCGCGCCTCCACCCGCTATGATGAACGGAAAGGGTCTTCCGTACGTCACCGCAACCAGCCCCTCCACCCGGGCCGTCCCACCCTATGTTCATCGATTACGCCGCCATCACGCATCCGGGCAAAGTCCGGAAGAACAACGAGGATGCCTACCTGCTTAGCGCGCTGGACGGCGAGGAGCCCATCATCAACGGGCCCGCCCGCGCCCTCAAGGTGGGCGATCCTGGGCTGCTGGTGGCCGTGGCCGATGGCATGGGCGGCGCCGCGGCGGGCGAGGTCGCCAGCCGCGAGGGCCTCGCGGCCGTATCGCTGTTCCTCTTCGGCCACTGGGGCCGCCTGGCGCCCGGCAGGGCCCGCGAGGCGGACCTGGTGCGGGCCCTGGAGACCGCGGTGGAGAAGGCCAGCGACGCGGTGCTGCGGTATTCCGACGACGACCGCACCGCCCGGGGCATGGGGTCCACCCTGACCGCGGCGGTCATCTGGAACGGCTTCGCCTTCGTGGCACAGATCGGGGATTCCAGGGCCTACCTGCTCCGGCAGGGCGTCCTGCACCAGATCACGGAGGATCAGACGCTGGTGAACGACCTGGTGGCCCAGGGCAGCCTCACCCGGGAACAGGCCCGCACCCACCCGCAGCGCAACATGATCACCCAGGCCCTGGGTTCGCCCCAGCCCCTGCGGGTGGTGCTCACGCGCCTCACGCTTCGCCGGGGCGACCGCCTGCTCTGCTGCTCGGACGGCCTGCACGGCGAGGTGTCGGACGCCCGCCTCCAGAACGTGCTCTCCCAGCAGTTCAGCCCCAAGCGCACCCTCGAGATGCTGGTGGAGGACGCCCTCGCCCACGGCGGCCGGGACAACATCACCGGCGTCATCCTCACCCTCAACGACCCCAGCCTTCCCCTGCCCACCGAAGGGGAAGCCCCTGAGCTGATCCGGCCCGGCGCCCAGCAGGCCGGGCCGGGGCTGTGGGGCCGCTTCCGCGGACTTTTCAGAGGCGGTAATTCATGAGCATGCTGCAGGGGACCGTGTCCCTCAAACGATTCCTCGTCCTGGGCCCCGTGCCCGACGAGAAGGACCTTCAGGCGGGCCTGGAGCAGGACCAGTTCCGCCCCTTCCAAGACGGCATGGAGGAGGAGCGCGTGGGCTGGTGCGACTGGCGCAACCCGCTGATCACGCCCCCGGATCCAAACTGGGTGAGCCAGGAGCGCTTCGCCGTTTTCGGCCTGCGCATGGACACCCGCCGGGTGCCGCCCACGCTGCTGAAGGCTCATGTGGAGCTCCGCCTGCAGAGCCTCCAGAAGGAGAAGGACCTGGCCTTCGTCGGAAAGGAGGCGCGCGTGTCGCTGGCCGACGAGGTGAAGGAGGAGCTGCTGCGGAAGGTGCTGCCCACGCCGAAGGTGATCGAGGTGGCCTGGGATCTTAAGAACGGCGTCCTCTGGACCACCGCGTCCTCCAGCAAGGCCCAGGGCGCGCTGAGCACCCTGTTCATCAAGTCGTTCGGCTGCGAGATCCACCCCCTGGCGCCCCTGGTGCTGTCGGGCCGGCTCTGCCCCGACCTCTCCGTGGAAGCGTTGATGGCATTGGATCCGCTGGATCTCGAAATCGAGGAGGCCTGAGGTGAAGCCTCTTGAACTCATGGAACAAGGCCGGTTTCTCGGCGAGGAATTCCTGCTGTGGCTCTGGATGCGCAGCATGACCGAAGGCGGCGCCAGCGGCGAGGAGGGCGATGGCTCCGGCTGCTTCGTCGACGACGCCATCCAGCTGACCTCCGAGCGCGGCGAGGTGAAGGAGATCTCCCTGCGCAAGGGCAATCCTTCCGAGAGCCGCGAGGCCTTCGAGTCCCTCGGACGCGGCATGCGGCCCGCGAAGGTGAAGCTGCGCATCCTCTCCGGCGACCTGGAGTGGGTGTTCACCCTCAACGCCACGACCCTCGACATGGGCACGCTCAAGCTGCCGCCCAGCACGGGAAAGGCGCCCCACGAGCGTCTCCACGACCGCATCTTCCTGCTGGAGGAGGGGGCGGGGCACCTGGAGCGACGCCTGAAGCGGTTCCTGCGGGAGCGCGCCGAGGATCCCGAAGGCCTCCAGGAAGCCCTGCGCGCCTGGGTGAAGGCCGGACGCTCCGGCGAGGTGCTGCCCGCGGGAGAGGCGCCTTGGGAGGCCTGACCCTCCTCGTCCTGCCAGCCCTCCTCGCCGCCCCGGCGGCCCAGGATCCCGCGCCGGTGCTGGCCCAGGCCCGCACGCCCGAGGGCCAGACCGCCCTGCTGCGCCTGCAGTTCCGGAGGGGGCTCAGCGCCGAGGGCAAGACCCTGCCGCGCGCCTTTCTCGCCAAGGGGGCCGACCACGCGGGCTGGGTGCCCTTCGAGCGGCTTTCGCCCGAGGGGAAGCGCTGGGCCCTGGCGGCCCTGTTTCCCGACGACCAGTGGCGGCAGGACGCCGTCCGGCACACGGTGCGGCATCCCGACGTGGAGTCGGTGTGGACCCTCGCCTCGCTCTTCACGGGGCACGGCCAGAACTACGACCGCCTCATGGCCGAGAATCCGGAGCTGCCGGAGAAGCTGCGGGAGGGCGACACCTGGATCATCCCGCGGGCCCTGCTGTCCGCGGACCTGGGCGGCGCCGGCCTCGGGCCCGACCGCACCCAGCCGGAGGACGGCCTCGACGACGAGGGCCGGGTCGCGGCCTACCGCGGCATGCTGTCCTTCGGCGAGGACGCCTCGGGCCGGTACGCCGCCTACCGCATGCGGAAAGGCGAGGCCCTGTACTCCAGTGTGGTCATCCGCTTCACGGACCGCGTGGATCCCAAGGGCGTGAACGAACTGGCGGACCGCATCGCCCGCCGCAGTGGCATCGCCGATGTGCGGGGCATCCAGCCGGGCCAGCTCATCAAGATCCCGATCAGCTTCCTGTCGGATCCCTTCCAGCCCGAGGGCAGTTCCGAGTTGGCCGAGGAGCGCGAGGTCCGCGCGGAGGTCCGCCGCACAGTGAGGGTGGAGGCGGGCCCCAAGCTGAAGGGCGTGCGCATCGTCCTCGACGCCGGCCACGGCGGCGTGGATCCGGGCGCCCGGGCCAACGGGCTGTGGGAGTCGGATTTCGTCTACGACATCGCCATGCGCGTCCGGCGCCTCCTGGAGCAGGAGACGGACGCCCAGGTGAGCAGCACCATCCGCTACCCGGGCCTGGGCTTCAAGAGCCGCGAGGAGATCCGCACCCCGAGCCACGCCGCGGAGATCCTCACCACGCCGCCCTTCGCGGTGGACGGTGAGAGCCCCTCGGCGGTGAACGTGCACCTGCGCTGGGTCCTCGCCAACGACTGGTTCTCCGCCTTCCGCAAGGCGAAGGGCGACGCGCAGAAGACGCTGTTCCTCAGCTTCCACGCTGACAGCCTGCACCCCTCCGCGCGGGGCTCAATGGTCTACGTGCCGGGCGCCTCCCTGGTGCCGGCTTCCTTCGCCCTGGGTGGCGCCAAGACCGGCCGGGTGGCCGAGGCCCGGCGCTCGGCCCGGGTGGCCTTCACGGGCCGCGAGAAGCTGCAGGGCGAGGCCCGCAGCCGCCAGTTCTCGGAGGCCCTGCTGAAGGCCCTGCACCGGGACCGGATCCCCGTCCACGCGAACCGGCCCATCCGCAACGTCATCTACCGCGGCGGCGGCAAGTGGGTGCCCGCGGTGATCCGCTACAGCACCGGCGCCACCAAGGCCCTCATCGAGGTGGCGAACCTCACGAACGAGGACGACGCCGCCAACCTGCGCGACCCGGAATTCCGGGAACGGTACGCGGCGGCGGTGGTGAACGCCATCCGGGCGTACTATCGGAAGTAGGACATTCGCCGGGAGGTGCCATGCGATGCCTGGTGGTCACGCGGTGCCTGATGGTCATGGTATTGCTGACGCTCGGACTGGGCTGCCGCCAGCCGGATTCCGCGCCGAAAGCCCCGCCGCGGGCGCGGCTCATCGTGCGGTTCCTGGACCGGGACGCGGTCCTGGACCTCGCCGCCGAACCCGGCGAAGGGGCCTGGCGCCTGATGAACGCCGGGCTCTGGGAATCCCTGGAGGTGCGCTGGAAGGCGGGCGCGCCGCGGATCGGCGCCGCCGTGGTGGGCCGCACGGCTCCGGACTGGGTGCTCCTGGAGGACCCCTCGCGGGACACCCACCGGGTGGTCATGCGCGGACCCGGCCCCGAAGAACTGGCCCAGCGCAACGAGCGCATGGACCCCCAGGAACGGGATGCCCTGACCTTCCTCGGCGTGTTCTGGGCGCTGGTCTGGACCCGGCGCTGAGCTTCAGCCTCTCAGGGCTTCCCGAGCCGCCAGCACCTTGGCGAGCGCGGCCTCCGGCGTGTCGGCCAACGCCGTGAGGTGGCCCATCTTGCGGCCGGGGCGGGCCTCAGTCTTGCCGTAGAGGTGCAGCTTCACGTCGCGGTGGGTCAGCAGGCGCTCCCAGGCTGGCTCACCGCTGGCGGGCCAGAGGTCGCCCAGAAGGTTGGCCATGGCCGCGGGGCGGAGCAGGGCCGTGTCGCCCAGGGGCAGGCCGCACACGGCGCGCACCTGCTGCTCGAACTGGCTGGTGATGCAGGCGTCGATGGTGGCGTGGCCGCTGTTGTGAGGGCGGGGCGCCAGCTCGTTCACCAGCAGCTCGCCGCCGGGCTTGAGGAAGAACTCCACCGTGAGCATGCCGACCACGCCCAGCGCCCCGGCGATGTCCAGGGCCATGGCCTGGGCCCGCCTGGCCACCTCGTCCGGGATCCGGGCCGGGAACACGGTGGTGTCCAGGATGTGATGGCGGTGGGCGTTCTCCGCCACGGGCCACACGCTGGCTTCTCCCGAGGCGGAGCGGGCGCAGATGACGCTGCACTCCAGCTCGAAGGGCACCCAGGCCTCCAGGATGCCCTGCTGGCCGCCGAGGGCCGCGAAGGCGGGGGCGACATCGGCCTCGGCCTGGAGCTTCGCCTGGCCCTTGCCGTCGTAGCCGAAGCTGGCGGTCTTGAGCACGGAAGGAAATCCCAGCTCCGAGGTGGCCTGCCGCAGGTCGTCTTCGGTGTTGATCTCGCGGAAGGGCGTCACCGGGAATCCGTGCCCGGAAAGGAACCGCTTTTCCCTCAGGCGGTGCTGGACCGTGTGCAGCACGTGCGCTCCGGGGTGCATGGGGCGGATCCTGGCGACGGCCTCGAGGGTCTCAGCGGGGATATTCTCGAACTCGACGGTGACCACATCCACGCCCCGGGCCAGGGCCTGGGCGGCATAGACATCGTTGTAGGCGGCGCGGATCTCAAGGTCCGCCACCTGGCCCGCCGGGCAGTCATGACCTGGGTCCAGGGCATGCACACGGAAGCCGAGGTTGCGGGCCGCGAGGGTGAACATCCGGCCCAGCTGCCCGCCGCCGAGAAGGCCCAGGGCGGCCCCGGGGCGGATGGAAGTGGACTGGGACGCGTCGGCCATGGACCATTGTGGCATCCTCGGAACGGAACGTTCCCGCCAGCTTCCGGAGGATCGACGAATGGACTCCGTGCACCTCATCACCCTCTCGGATCGCGCCTCCCGCGGCGAATACCAGGACCAGTCCACGCCCCTGCTGACCACCTGGCTGAAGGGCCAGGGCGTGAAGACCGTGACCAGCGCCCTCATGCCCGATGATCCAGCCCTGCTCGAGGCGGATCTCCGCGCCTCCGTGGCGGCTGGCGCGCCCCTGGTGCTCACCTGCGGCGGCACGGGGTTCGGTTCGAGGGACACCACCCCCGAGGCCACGCGCCGCGTCATGGAGCGCGAGGCCCCGGGCATCTGCGAGCTCATCCGCGCCAAGGGCGGCCACCCGCTCGCCTTCGCCAGCCGGGCGGTCTGCGGCATCGCGGGACGCACGGTGATCCTCAACCTGTCGGGCCGCCCCGCCGCCGCCCTGGAGCAGATCCAGCTGGCCTGGCCGCTGCTGACCCACGCCGTGGCGGTTCTGCGGAAAGAGGGCGAAGCCGGAGGGCCCTGCACGTGACCGTCTGGGCCCGCCTCAACCATGTGGGCTGGGTGCACCTGTGGCGCCGCCGCGAGGATTTCGACGGCGCCGAGCCCTCGGCCCACTTCCTGAACGGCCGGACGGATCCCCGGTGGCTCGAAGCCACCCTGAGCGCCGACCAGCGGCGCGGGCTCGAGGCGGGCGAGCTGGTGGAGATCGAGGATCCGGGCTACTTCATCGGCGAGGACTGAGACGGGACTCAGACCGGGCCGGCCGCGGCTTCCAGGCGGTGGTAGAGGGCCAGGAGCGCGGCGCTGAACCACAGGTTCATCCCGCCGCCCAGGAGGTTGGAGACCCAGAAGGCGGGGTGCTTCAGGCGGAGCAGGGCCCCGGGCCCCAGGTCCGGGTCCATGCCGGGCAGCAGGCGGTCCAGGGCCCAGCCCGCGACCAGCTGATACATGAACACCACCAGCAGCATGGCCAGCACCGCCTGGACGATGCGCGGCCAGTGCCGGGCCATGGCCCCCTGGCTCCACTTCAGGGCGGACAGCAGGCTGTCGCCGCGGAGCAGCATGCGAAGGGGCGTCCAGCCGTAGAGGGTGAGGATCACGATCGCAGGGATGAGAAAGGCGAACAGCCCGAATCCGATGGCGATGCTGACCGCGAACCCGAGGCCGAGCGCCACGCTCAGGCCGAGACGGGCCAGGAACGACCGGAACCACCGCTGGTCGAAGGCGGCCTGCCAGCCGTCCGCGGGATTGCCGTGCCCGTTCAGCGCCTCGGCGTCCAGCTGGGCCATGAGCCGCGGGATGAAATACATCTCCAGGGGAAGGACGCCCGCCAGGCCGAACAGGGGCTGGAAGGCCAGGTTCGGGCCCACCCCTGCGGCGAGTTCCAGGGCTGGACCCAGCTGGGAGAGCACCATCGCCAGCACGATCAGGCCGAGGGAAAGGAGCGGATGGCGGCGAAGCAGGCGGAGCCCCTCGCGGAGGGCGCCGAGGTGGGAGGGCAGGGGTGCGGGCATGACTCCAGCCTAGCTGGTGGGGCTATGATCATCGGCATCATGATCTACGAAGCCCCCTGTCTCCTGGTGGCCAGCCCGGCGCTGCTGGATCCGAATTTCCTGCACAGCGTCGTGCTGATCGTCGAACACGACGAGGAGGGCGCCCTGGGTCTGATCCTCAACCGGCCGCTGCCCCTGGCCCTCTCCCAGGTGGGCGAGGAGGGCAGCATGGCCTACCTGGGCTCCGAGGAGGCGACGGCCTGGCGGGGGGGACCGGTGGACCCCCAGCGCGGCATCCTCCTGATGCAGGGCGGCCTTCCCGAGGAGGAGGACACCGTGGTGGACCTCACCCACTTCGTGAGCCACCGCAAGGATCTGCTGGTGTCCCTGCTGGGCGATCCCACGGCCCGCTACCGCCTGTTCCTCGGCTACGCGGGCTGGGGCCCCGGCCAGCTGGACCAGGAACTGGAGATGGGGGCCTGGACGCGGCGCCCCGTGGTCTCCGAGTGGCTGCTGCATCCCGATCCCTCGGGGCTCTGGCAGGTGGCCCTGGGAACCGGGGCGGGCGGCTGAAGGCCGCGGTTATGGGTTCATCAGAAATGTAAATGAAGGGTCATAAGCGGGACGGCCGATCCGGGCTTCGCGATAGGCTCTGGTTATAGCCTGTTCGAACGTTGGATCCACGCCCCTGCCTCGGAGGACCCGATGACCTGGAAGCGCGTTCTTGCCCTCGCCATCCTGGGCGCGGGCCTGCCCCTGGCAGCTCAGGGAGCCGCCCCCGCCAACGATTCCGGGGCCACGGCCTGGCTGCTCACCTCCACCACCCTCGTGCTCCTGATGGTGCCGGGCCTGGCCATGTTCTACGGCGGCCTGGTGCGCACCAAGAACGTGCTGGGCACGATGATGCATTCCTTCGCCGCGATGGCCGTGGTGGGCGTGCTCTGGACCGTGGTGGGCTATGCGCTGAGCTTCGGACCCAATGCCCTGGGCGGGCTCATCGGCTGGAGCCGGGGTCTCGTCCTGCTCCGCAGCATCGACCACACGATCCTTCCCGCCGGGGTTCCGGAATACGCTTTCGCCATGTTCCAGGGCAAGTTCGCCATCATCACGCCGGCGCTCATCGCCGGGGCCGTGGCCGAGCGGATCACCTTCCGCGGCTGGGTGGCCTTCATCACGCTCTGGGTGATCTTCGTCTACTGCCCGCTCTGCCACTGGGTGTGGGCACCGGACGGTTTCTTCTTCAACCTCGGCGCGAAGGGCGCGGTGGATTTCGCGGGCGGCACGGTGGTGCACATCTCCTCGGGGGTCGCCGGCCTCGCCTTGGCACTCTTCCTGGGCGCCCGTCACGGCTACCCCAAGACCGCCATGGCGCCCAACAACCTGACCTTCACCCTCATCGGCGCGGGGCTGCTCTGGGTGGGCTGGTTCGGCTTCAACGCGGGATCGTCCATCGCCTCGAACCTGGAGACCGCCCGGGCCCTCACGGTCACCCAGGTGGCCGCGGCCGCCGGGGCCCTGACCTGGGTACTGCTGGAGACCATCCGCGATGACAAGCCCACGAGCCTCGGCATGGCCTCGGGAATTCTGGCCGGCCTGGTGGTCATCACCCCGGCGGCGGGCGTGGTGCAGGTGGGGGGCGCCCTCGCCCTTGGGGCCATCGCCGCCTGCGCCTGCTTCGGCATGATCATCCTGAAGAACCGTCTGGGCTACGACGACTCCCTGGACGCCTTCGGCATCCACGGGACCGGGGGCATCGTGGGAGCCATCGGGCTCACCTTCTTCATCCGCGATTCCTGGTGGGCCGAGGCGGCGGCCAAGGCGCCGGGGTGGGGTCTGCTCGCGCAGCTGAAGGTGCAGGGCTTCGCGGTGGGCGCCACCATCCTGTTCTCGGTCGTCATGACCCTCCTCATCGCCTTCCTGGTGGAAAAGGTCGTGGGCCTGCGGGCGAGCGAGGCGGTGGAACGGACCGGCCTCGACCACGAGATCCACGGCGAACGCGCCTACGGCCTGAACAACTTGAACTGAGAGGCTGCCATGAAGCTGATCACCGCCATCATCCCCGAAGAGAAGCTCGACGAGGTCCGCGAGGCCCTGATCGAAGCGGAGATCGAGCGCATCACCGTCTCCCGCGTGAGCGGCCACGGCCGCCAGCAGGAGATCGTGGTGCAGCGCGGCAAGAAGGTCGTGCCCAACCTCATCCCCAAGGTGCAGATCACCATCGCCTGCAACGATGACTTCGAGGGCATCACGGTGGACACCATCATCCGCACGGCCCGGCACGGCAAGGGCGAGGTGGGCGATGGGAAGATCTTCGTCCAGGACCTGAAGGAGTGCATCCGCATCCGTACGGGCGAGCGGGGCGGCCAGGCCATCTGAAGGTCGCCCTCGTCCAGGTTCTCCCGCGGCTGCCGGCCCCGGATCTCCGCTAGGCTCCCTTCATGCGCAGCATCGTGTGGTTCCGGGGCAAGGACCTGCGGGTGGCGGACCATGGGCCGCTGGCGGAGGCCGCCGCCTCGGGCGACGTGATCCCGCTCTTCGTGCTGGATCCTCACTTCTTCCGCCCGGACCGGGCCCGCGACCTTCCGCACCGCATGCAGTTCCTGCTGGACTCGCTCGAAGCCCTCGCGGCGAACCTGGCGCAGCTCGGCTCGCGCCTGCTGGTGGTGCCTGGGCGCAGCGTGGAGGTGGTGCCGCGCCTGGCCACCCAGTGGCGGGTGGACCGGGTGCTGGCCCACCGCTGGGTGGAACCCTTCGGCCGCGAGCGGGATCGCCGCGTGGACGAAGCCCTCGGGCGGTCGGGCATCCCGTTCCAGCTCTTCGAAGGCGAGACCCTGCTGCCGCCCGGCTCGGTGCGGAATGGACAGGGCGGGATGTTCCGGGTGTTCACGCCCTTCGCGCGGGCCTGCGGGGCCAGGCTGGACCCGGGGCCGGCTCTGAACGCGCCGAAGCGTCTGCCGCCCCTGCCCGGTGGCTTGGGGGTGGACGTCGTGCCGGTCCCGACGATGGCCGAGCTCGGCCTCTCGACCAACCCGCGGCTCCAGGCCGGTGGCGAGGGGGCGGGGCGCGCGCGGCTGAAGGCCTTCGTGGCGGGGCCCCTGGCGGACTACGCCGGCGACCGGGATCGCATGGACCGCCCCGGCACCTCGCGGCTCAGCGCCGACCTGAAGTTCGGCACGCTGTCGGTGCGCGCGGTCTGGCAGGCGGTGGCGGATGCGGGCGGCGGCGAATCCATCAGGCGCTACCTGAACGAGCTGCTCTGGCGCGAATTCAGCCACCACCTCCTATGGGAGTGGCCGGCCCTGCTGGAGCGGCCCTTCCGCGAAGGATTCTCGGGCTTTCCTTGGCGCGAGGACGAAGCCGCCTGGGAGGCCTGGACGGAGGGGCGCACCGGGTACCCAGTGGTGGACGCCGCCGCCCGGCAGCTGCTGGCGGAAGGGTTCGTCCACAACCGCGCGCGGATGGTGGCGGCCAGCTTCCTCGCCAAGCACCTGCTGCTGGACTACCGCCGGGGGGAGGCGCATTACCTGGGCTGGCTCACGGACGGCGACTGGGCCCAGAACAACGCCGGGTGGCAGTGGAGCGCCGGCTGCGGCTGCGATGCCCAGCCCTGGTTCCGCATCTTCAATCCCGTGGCCCAGGGCGCGCGGTTCGACCCGGAAGGGGCTTATGTGAAGCGCTGGGTGCCGGAACTGGCGGCGTGTCCCCCGGCCTTCATCCACGAGCCCTGGAAGGCGCCCCGGGCGCTCCAGGCCGGGCTCGACTACCCCGATCCCATCGTGGATCACGCCTCCGCCCGGGAGCGGTTCCTGGCCACGGCGAAAGGCCACCTGGGACGGGGGACGCCCTGATAGAGTGAAGGGTAGGCGTGATTCTATCTCTCGTGCTTTAACGACTTACGGGTAACACATGCACACCATCCGATTTGACGGCAAGACGCCCGGCGCGGCGGAATGCGACCGCGAAACGGCACTCCTGGCCGCCAGCACCAGAGCCTCCGTGCCGCTGCCCCATCGCTGCGGGGGTCACGCCCGCTGCGGCACCTGCATCGTCACGGTGGTCGAGGGTGCCGAGCACCTGAGCGAGATGGGCAACGCCGAAACCCGGGTGCTGGCCGCCCTAAAGGCCAACCCCGACCAGCGCCTCGCCTGCCAGACCTGGGCGAAGGGCGACGTGAGCGTGAAGTACTAGGGGCTTCCACGCCGGCTCCATCCAGGCCTTACGTCGGACAGACCACCCAGGGAATCACCCTGGGAAGTGGCCTTCGCCCCAGTCTTGGGTCCCTCGGCCATGGCCTTTCTGTGGAGGTTTCTAACCCTTTAAGCGGGGTTGACAGGTTATTCATCCAATTCTAGCCTGTAACCACTAAATACCTGTGAAGGGGTTACGCGGATGGCTGCACCCGAATGGAAGACCCCGGCAGACCGCGCGGTTTCGCCACGATGGGGGCTTGCCCTGGCCTTCTTCGCGGTCTTTGTGGTGTGGGGCACCACGTACCTGGCGATCCGTTACGCGGTGGAGACCATCCCGCCCCTGGTGGCCGCGGCGATCCGGCACCTGACGGCCGGTACCATCCTGCTGGGGTTCGCCTGGTC
>Ga0316605_10000450_pt1 | contig 28842 bp, 24 predicted proteins | sample OWC_soil_day20_n_FD_207666 | JGI IMG/M metagenome (GOLD analysis project Ga0316605, IMG submission 207666) | Wetland soil microbial communities from Old Woman Creek delta, Ohio, United States - OWC_soil_day20_noCT | ecosystem: Environmental > Terrestrial > Soil > Wetlands | place: USA: Ohio...
TTGGGCTCCGAAAAACTCGACATCGCCACCGGTCCCGCCACTGCCACTGGCCAGCCACAGCTTGGCGGCCCCATTGAGCGAAGCACCGTCGAACTTGGCCAAAACATCGTAAGCGCCACCACCAACCTTCAATAGACCGGGACCATTGACGTTGGCCCCGGAAAAATAGACGTAGGCCCCGCCGGAACTGCTATTCGCATGCATTTCGGACAACCACACCGTAGACCCACTGCCGATGCTGACACTCCCCGAAAGTTGATCGGCATTCTGCAGGGACAAATGTCGGCTAGTCCCGCCATTTGTCACATTGAGCGCGGCACCGGCCAAGTTGCTGAACAGCACCTCATATGACTGGCTGGCACTGGTCAAGTCGGCGTTCCAAACACCCTCGTTGTAAACCACGCCTCCCTGTATGGTGTCGCTTTGAAAGGGAAACAGGGCAACGGTCGACGCACCATTTGTTCGGACATTGACGACCCCGGTCGACCGGTTGATGAAGGTCGAGTTATAGCCACCAACTCCAAGGTCAACATAGGTATTGTTTTTCAGGTTGAAAGTGCCGTAATTCTCCAGGCTATGCGACATCGGGTAGCCTGGCACCAACGCCACCGACGTAACGCCACCGTCCACAGTCAACGTGGCCCCCGACAGAATGGTCGACATGCCCGAACCGGGCGCTAGGTTCACGGTCAAGCCACCGGTACCGGAAGCACCAATGGTTTGGAAGGTGGTGTTCCCTTTGAACAAAACACTACCGGCCCCGGCCGACACATTCAATTGCGTCGAGAACGTATCCGAAGAATTCTTGGTGACATAGATATCACCGGAATACGTACCATCGAAAATCACGTCGTTGGTGGCGAACAGGGAGACATTGGTGTTCCCGGCAATGGCCGCATTCAACGTGCCGGTGCTGATACGGGAGCCGCCGTTCAGGGTGTCGTTGCTGAAGCTGGGGGCATTCCCTGTCAGATTGTTGTCTGAGGTCCCGGCTACCACGGTCAGATCGTCCGGATCGAGCAGCCAAAGCCCGGCGTCGCCACCAAGAGCGCCGTCGGCTCTGACACGAATTCCAGAGACATCGAGATAATGCTTGCCCGAGGTTTCGATAAAGCCGCCATCGCCACCAAATTCGCCGCCGCGCGCCGAGATGCTGCCATAGGCCCGCGTACTGTCGTCGGCCCAGACGATCACCTTGCCGCCGTCGCCGCGGCGCGTCGCATCGGCGCGCAGCGAGGTCTTGGCGCCGACGTAGGTGAATTCCGCATTCGGGACCTGGATATTCCGGCCCTGATAATCGCCGCCGACTAAAATACTGCCGCCACCGCTCAGGCCGGAAGCATCGAGGTCGGCCGCCCCGATCACCCCGACCTTGTTGCCCAGGGCCTGGATTTCGCCGCCCCGCCCGTTGTGGCCAACAGCCTTGATGCTGCCGTCGAGCAGGGTGGTGTCGTCGGCCCTGGCCAGCACGCTACCGCCACGGGTGCCGTTGACATCGATGGCGCCACTCGCCGTCTGCTCGAGCTTGTCGGAGGCGCGCAGGTAGACACGACCACCTTCACTGACAGCACTCGACGCGTTGAGCAAACCACTATTCTTGACCAGGGCCCCGACCAATCCAATCGTGCCGGCATTGGCCACGATCTGACCAACGTTGGTCGTCTTGCCGTCACCGGTGATTGCTGCCCGTACGCCGGGCGTCGCCGTGTCGCCAATCTCCACGGTTTGGCCAGCAGCCAGAATGACTTCGCCAGCCGGCGAATTGATGAAACCAGCATTTCCGACCTGCGGTGCGACCATATAGACACTGCCGCCGGTCGGCGTCCTGATTTCCCCTTCGTTACGCACCATCCCGGCCCCCGGCACCGCGGTAAAATGGAACCGCTTGGCAAGAAAGTCCGCGTCCGACAATTGCAGTGACGAGGCGACGAAGCCAGCCACATCGACCCGGGCGCCGGCACCGACCATGATCCCGGCCGGGTTGATCAGAAAGACTTGGCCATTCGATTGCAGGTGCCCTAGGATCAGCGAGGGATTGTCGGTAACCACCCGATTCAGCACCGAAGACACCGCCGACGGCTGGATAAAGCGTGTGGTCTCGCCGGCACCAATGGAGAAGCCCTGCCAGTTGATGATCGCACCATTTGAATTGGTCACGGTCAATACCTGACCATTCTGCGCAATCACGGCCGTGCCGTGCGCGACATTGGCGCCTGTCGGCAAGGCGAGAACGCTTCCCGAAATAAAACAGGAAGCCAAGGCTGCCGAAAGCCGGCTTAAGCGGAAGGCCGGAAAATGAGGAGAATTGGTTTTTTGCGCCATGATGCGCCTCCTTGGAAGCTTGCTACCCGACGAGCTAGTACCCGACCAGCAGAGAAAAATGACCACGCCATCCCGAATCGATGAGGGAGCCGCCGGCCGTCGCCGTGTGCGAATCGACAATCCGGGCCAGATCGAAACGCCAACTGACGTTTTTGTCATAGGTATAACGCAAACCTAGCCCGGCACTGGAAATGGCCGCCGTAGCCCGTTGACCGCCGGCAAGATCAAAACTGCGGCCATTGGCCAGATCGAAAAAGGCCAAGCCGCGCAAACTGCCCGGCAAGGAAGTCAAGCCGGCCAGTTCGGGCGTATAAAGTTCGCTCTGCACGAAATAACCCTGATCGCTGGCCACAGCGCGCTCGACGAAACCGCGCACCGCCTGGCTGCCGGCCAGCCCGATCTGCTCGGTAGGCAGTAGCGGCCCGGCGGCAAACTGGCCCTGTCCGGCCAGTCGCAGTTGGAAATCGGCTGGCAATACCTGCAGCAGGGAGGCGCCCAGGCGCCAGACGCTGAAATTCGTCGATGCCTGACGGTTGCCGCTGGCCAGCGTGTAGGAACGTTCGCTGGAGGCGCCGATATTACGTGCCGCACCAACGCTGAAGCTGACAGCTCGCTCGGTCTGTTCGAGGCGTCCGGCATAGGTCAGCGACAACGGTCGCACTCGATAATCCTCGCAACCTGCAACGCCGGTCAGCTTGTTCCCACCAGCGGTCGTGCACGCGCTTTCCATGGCACGCTCGTCGACGGCAGCGATGACACGCGACGAATACTCGCCTTGGCGCGGCAGCAGCCAGTTGTAGCGGGCGCTGAAGATATTCCCCTTGCCGACGATCCCCAGACCACCGGCCAGGCTGGGCGACGAACTGGGCACCCCGACCGTCGAATTGGCATAGAGCAACTCGATGCTGTCGCCGAGACGATAGAGCGGCAGGCGATAGCCGATGCTGTAGATATCGACATCGACACCAGCTGGTTTGTTGGGCGCCGTCGTATAGGAGAATGAAGCACTCTGATCGGTGTCGAACAGGTTGTTGTGCTGTACCGAAACACCCAGCCGGTGCTGCCCCGTCGCCTCGGTCCCGGTGTTGTCGAGCGTGCCCGCGACCCGCCACGGCTTCTCGTCCTTCACCTTGATCCGGGCATTGACCTCGCCTTCGTTTTCACCGACCCCGAGCAGCACTTCGACCTGCTTGGCGGGATTTTCATTGGCCAGTTGAATATTTTCGGAAAGACGGGTGGCCACCGGCGCCTCGCCCTCCTTCAGTTGAGGCAACGAAGCCCGAACGTTCTCGTCGCCGAAAACCGTGTTGCCCTCGACCAGCACCTTGGCAATCCGGCCCTCGACCACCCGCAGACGGACAACGCCCTTTTCCAGTTCCTGTTCCGGCACCGCCACATAAACGGTGTTGTAACCATGCCGGCGATACATGCCTTCCAAGGCCTCGACTGCCCGCTGCACGTCGGCGAAACTGCGCTCCGCTCCGGCGTATGGCCCAAGCACGCGTTCAACATCGTCCCGGACCAGCAGCGAATTGCCGAGTATCTCGAAACGCTCGATGGCAAAGCGCGGCGACTGAACCGGCACCGGCTCCCCGACCGTTTGGGCGACCACGCTGCCGGACATTGCCAGGCAGGCCAGGACAGAAGCCCCGAAAACCCCTTTAATATTCATTATTCATAACGCCTAAACCACTGAATATTCAAAAGACTATCACATCAGGACAATATCGTACTGCTCCGGCGAATAGCTGGGCTCGGACTGCAATGACACCGACTTTTCGATGAAGTCCGAAAGCATGGCCAGGGCCTGGGATTCCTCGTCGAGAAACAGGTCGACCACGGCCGGGCTGGCCAGGATGCGGTATTCTCGGGCATTGAACTGGCGTGCTTCGCGCAACAGTTCGCGCAGAATTTCGTAGGCGACGGTCCGTGCCGTCTTTACCTCGCCGCGCCCGCCGCAGGTCGGGCAGGGCATGCACAGCACGTGGGCGAGCGATTCGCGGGTGCGCTTCCTGGTCATTTCGACCAGACCGAGCTGAGTGAACCCGTTGACCGTCAGCCGGGTGTGATCACGGGCCAGCGCCTTGTTGAACTCGTCGAGCACGGCCTTCTTGTGCTCCTCGTTTTCCATGTCGATGAAATCGACGATGATGATGCCGCCCAGGTTGCGCAGGCGCAGTTGGCGGGCGATGGTCACTGCCGCTTCGAGATTGGTTTTGAAGATGGTGTCGTCGAAATTGCGTACGCCGACGAAGCCGCCCGTGTTGACGTCGATGGTGGTCATCGCCTCGGTCTGGTCGATGATCAGGTAGCCGCCGGACTTGAGATCGACGCGACGGGCCAGGGCTTTCTGGATTTCCTCCTCCACCCCGTGCAGATCGAACAGCGGGCGCTGGCCGGTGTAGTGGTCGAGCAGGGGCAACACCGCTGGCGTGTATTCGTCGGCGAAGCCCTGTAGTTTCTGGAAATTCTCCCGCGAGTCGATGACGATGCGTGCGCTTTCCGGGTTAACGAAATCACGCAGCACGCGCTGGGCCAGCGACAGTTCCTGATAAAGCACGGTCGGCGGCCCGGACACCCGGGCCTTGTCTCGGATATCGGCCCACGTCTTGCGCAGGTAGGCGATATCGGTGGCGAATTCCTCGTCACTGGCATTTTCGGCCATGGTGCGCACGATGAACCCCCCGTTCTCGTCGGCCGGCACCAGCCGGGTGATTTTCTCGCGCAAGGCCTCGCGTTCGCTCTCGGCCTCGATGCGCTGCGAGATGCCGATATGTTTTTCCTGCGGCAGATAGACCAGCATGCGACCAGCAATGGAAATCTGCGTGGACAGCCGCGCCCCTTTGGTGCCGATCGGATCCTTGACGACCTGGACAACGAGGCTCTGCCCCTCGGCGAGGATTTTCTCGATCGGCCGCTCCGGGCCGCGCTCGGCGGACGGTTCGCGTGGCTGCCAGATATCCGCGACATGCAGGAAGGCGGTGCGCTCCAGGCCAATCTCGACAAAGGCCGACTGCATGCCGGGCAGGATGCGTACGATGCGCCCGAGATAGACATTGCCGACCAGACCGCGACTGGCCGTCCGCTCGATATGCAATTCCTGGACAACCCCCTGTTGCATGACGGCAACGCGCGTTTCCTGCGGGGTGAAATTGATCAGTATTTCTTCGCTCATACACTCTACAATTCGCGGTTTTTTCTGGATTCTACTATGCCCCAGGCGCCCGAACTTCTCGCCCCGGCCGGCTCGCTGGAAATGATGCGTACCGCCTTTGCCTTCGGCGCCGATGCCATCTACGCCGGCCAGCCACGCTACAGCCTGCGTGTGCGCAACAACGAGTTCGGCACCATCGCGGCGCTCAAGGAAGGGATCGACGAAGCCCACGCTGGCGGCAAGCAGTTTTTCGTGGTCAGCAACATCTTTCCGCACAACGCCAAGCTGGCCACTTATCTGGCCGACATGGCGCCGGTCGTCGCCTTGAAGCCCGACGCGCTGATCATGTCGGACCCCGGCCTGATCGACATGGTGCGCGAGACCTGGCCGGAACAGGTCATTCACCTGTCGGTGCAGGCCAATACGGTGAATTGGGCGGCCGTACGTTTTTGGCAAAAAATCGGCGTCGACCGCATCATTTTGTCGCGCGAGCTGTCGCTCGACGAAGTCGCCGAAATCCGCCAGCAATGCCCGGACATAGAACTGGAAGTCTTCGTGCATGGCGCGCTGTGCATCGCCTACTCCGGGCGCTGCCTGCTCTCTGGCTACTTCAACCACCGTGACCCGAATCAGGGCACGTGCACCAATTCCTGCCGCTGGGATTACAAGCTGTCGACGTCCAACGGCCAGCCGGTCAATTTCTACGCCGACCGCGATCAGGAAATCCTGCTCGAAGAACAGCAGCGCCCCGGCGAACTGATGCCGATCGAGGAAGACGAGCACGGCACCTACATCCTCAACTCGAAGGACCTGCGCGCCATCGAGCACGTGCAACGCCTGGTGGACATCGGGGTCGACTCGCTGAAAATCGAGGGCCGCACCAAGAGTCCTTACTATGTCGCCCGCACCGCCCAGTCCTACCGCCAGGCGATCGACGATGCGGTCGCCGGCAAGCCGCTCAATCCCGAGTTACTGCGCGAGCTGGAAGGCCTGGCTAACCGCGGCTATACCGACGGCTTTTACCAGCGCCACCACGATGCCGACTACCAGAACTACCTGCGCGGCCACTCCGAATCGGCACGCAGCCTCTACGTCGGTGACGCCGTCGGCTTCGATGCCGCGCGCGGCCTGATGGAAATCGTGGTCAAGAACCGCTTCGCCGTCGGCGACCGCCTGGAATGCGTCCATCCGGCCGGCAACCACGTGTTTACGCTGGGCCGCCTGGAAAACGCGGCCGGAGAAGCGATGGCCGTCGCCCCCGGTAGCGGCCACCGGGTGTGGGTCGATTTGCCGGCGCGGTACACCAATTCCTTCGTCGCGCGTTTCGTGTAGATCAGCCCCGCCACCGGCGCGCATTTTGTGCACCGCAACAAACGGTGTAACATGTTATTTATGAAGCCATCTCCGTCCCGCCTGCCCCTGATCGATGCCCTGAAGGCGCTGGCGGCGCTGCTCGTCCTGCTCAACCATTTCTCGTCCTACGGCCCGCTAGCCGCCGAGGCCCGCGCCGCCTTCCCGGCCACCTTCGGCTGGCTGTATGAATATGGCCGGATGGCCGTACAGATTTTCCTGGTCATAGCCGGCTTTCTCGCCGCCCGCAGCCTGTCGCCACAAGGGCAGGCGCTGACCGCCTCGCCGCTACCGCTGATCTGGAAACGCTATCTGCGCCTGGTCGTGCCTTATCTTGCCGCCCTCGGCCTGGCCATCATCGCCGCCGCCATCGCCGACCACTGGATGGACGACGAAGCCATTCCCGCCCGCGCCACGTTTGGCCAATGGCTGGCCCATGCGGTGCTGCTGCACGGCCTGCTCGGCTTCGATGCCTTGTCGGCCGGTGTCTGGTACATCGCCATCGACTTCCAGCTGTTCGCGCTGATGGCCATACTGCTGTGGAGCGGGCGCCGCCGCCTCGTCGCCCCGGCTCTCGCCCTTATGTTCGCCACGGCCTCTTTATTCTGGTTCAACCGCGATGCCAGCTGGGACAACTGGGCCATCTACTTCTTCGGCTCCTACGGCCTGGGCGCCGCCGCCTGGTGGGCGAGCGACCGCCGGCAACTGTCGGCCTGGCTCGGGGTCATCGCCACCGTCGTCATTGCCGCCCTGCTCGTCGATTTCCGCCTGCGCATCGCGCTTGCCCTAGTCGTCGCGCTGCTGCTCGGCTTCGGCCGGCGCAGTGGCCGTCTGGAAAGCTGGCCCGACAGCCCGCCGCTGGCCTACCTCGGCCAGATTTCCTACTCGCTGTTCCTCGTCCATTTCCCGGTCTTGCTGCTGGTCAACGGCCTCTATGCGAAGCTGGGCCTGGCCTCGGCCGGCAGCGCGATTTTCGGTCTTGGACTGGCGTTGACCGCAAGCCTTGTCGCCGCCACCCTGTTTTACCGCCACATCGAAAGCCCGGCAGCCAGCCGGCGCATTGCCACCGCAGTCGGCCTGCTCGTTGGCAAACTGCTGAATCTGGCCCGCAAGCTGCCCGGGCTCGGCCCCCTGCTGCCCAACCGCGGCTAATCGGCGAGTTCCGCCCTGTTCCGGAAATCGTCGAGGGCTTCCGGATTGGCCAGCGCCTCGACATTTTTCACCGGCCGCGCATGCACGACATTGCGCACCGCCAGTTCGACGATCTTGCCGGACTTGGTGCGCGGAATATCGCTCACCTGCACGACCTTGGCCGGCACGTGGCGCGGCGTGGTGTTGGCGCGGATCTGCTGCTTGATCCGCTCGACCAGCCCGGCATCGAGCGTGAGACCCGGTTGCAGCTTGACGAAGAGCACGACGCGCACATCGTCGCTACGACCGGGCGGCCAGTCCTGGCCGATGACCAGCGCCTCGAGGATTTCCGGCAACTGCTCGACCTGACGGTAGATCTCGGCGGTACCGATGCGCACGCCACCCGGGTTCAGCGTCGCATCGGAACGACCGTAGATGATCATGCCATCGTGCGCGGTCAGTTCCGAGAAATCGCCATGACACCAGATATTGTCAAAGCGCTCGAAATAGGCCGCCCGGTACTTGGCACCGTCCGGGTCGTTCCAGAAACCGACCGGCATCACCGGAAACGGCCGGGTGCACACCAACTCGCCTTTTTCGCCACGCACCGGCCGCCCCTCGTCATCGAACACGTCGACCGCCATGCCCAGGCCGCGGCACTGAATTTCGCCGCGCCACACCGGTAACACCGGGTTGCCGAGCACGAAACAGGACACGATGTCGGTGCCGCCGGAAATCGAGGCGAGCAGGATGTCCTGCTTGATCTCGCGATAGACCCAGTCGAAGCCTTCCGGACTCAACGGGCTGCCGGTCGAGAACATGGCGCGTAGCGCACTCAGGTCGTGCGTCCTGCCCGGCGTCAGGCCGAGCTTGGCGGCGGCGTCGATAAACTTGGCCGAGGTGCCGAAATGAGTCATCCGCTCGGCTGCCGCGTAGTCGAACAGCACCTTGCCGCCGCCGGCGAAGGGCGAACCGTCGTAGAGCAGCAAGGTGGCGCCACCGGCCAGGCCGGAGACCAGCCAGTTCCACATCATCCAGCCGCAGGTGGTGAAATAGAACAAACGGTCGCCGGGCCGCACGTCGCTGTGCAGCTGATGTTCCTTCAAGTGTTGCAGCAAAACGCCGCCGTGACCATGGACGATGCACTTGGGCACGCCGGTGGTGCCGCTGGAGAACATGATGAACAGCGGGTGATCGAAGGCGACGCGCCGGAAAGCGACCGCCGTTCCGCCATCGACCGCCGGCATGTCCGCCCAGCCGATGGCCTGCTTAATAGCGCCGAGGTCCGGCCGCTCGCTCAAATAGGGCACGACCACGGTGTTGACCAGCGACGGCAGCCGAGCCACCACTTCGGCGTTCTTGGCCAGGCAATCGACCGGCTTGCCGTTGTACCAGTAGCCGTCGACGCAGATCAGCACCTTGGGTTCGATCTGGCCGAACCGGTCGAGCACGCCCTGCACGCCGAAATCCGGCGAGGCCGACGACCAGATGGCACCGAGTGCCGTCGTCGCCAGCATGGCGACCAGCGTTTCCGGCAGATTGGGCAGGTAGCCGGCCACCCGGTCGCCCGTGCCGACGCCGGCGGCGACCAGGAATTGCTGAAAACGGGCCACTTCGCGATAAAGCTCGGCGCGCGACCAGCGCCGCTTGACCTTGTCCTCGCCCCAGAAAACCAGCGCCTCGCCGTCGTCCTGCCGCTTGAGCAGGTTTTCGGCATAGTTCAGGCGGGCCTCGGGAAACCAGCGGGCGCCAGGCATCCGCTGGCTGTCGACGAGGACGGCATCGCCCTTTTCGCCGACCACACCGCAGAAATCCCACAACTTCGACCAGAACATCTCCGGCTGGTCCACCGACCATTGCCAGAGATCGGCATAACGGCCGTGACCCATGGCCTGCATGAAGACGGCCATGCCGGTATCGCCGACGGTCTGCGGATTGGGTCGCCAGAGGGGCTGCGGGTCGGTGGCGTAAGTCATGAGGTCTCCGTTTGAAATTTGTTATGGTGCCTAGGCTAGCAGGATAGCGCCGGCCCGAATGTCGTCGGCAAGACAAAGCGGCGACAACGGCAGCTGCTAAGATGCGCTCCTCATTTTCCCTCTGCCCGCCGGTTGGCGCAGCCAGCCTAGCCGGGCAAGCCCTCATCCCCTCCAGGAGAACAGACATGAGCCAGGTAGTCCTCAGCGAAATCCACGGCAAGGTGGGCCTCATCCGCATCAACCGGCCGGAAGCGATGAATGCGTTGAACAACGACGTAGTCGACGGCATCGGCGCTGCGGTCGACGCCTTCGAGGCCGACGAAAACATCGGCTGCATCGTCATCACCGGCAACGACAAGGCCTTCGCCGCCGGTGCCGATATCGGCTTCATGAAGGATTTCGACTACATGCAGGCCTACAAGAGCGACTTCATCACCCGCAACTGGGAACGCATCAAGACGGCCAGGAAGCCGGTAATCGCCGCTGTGGCCGGCTTCGCGCTGGGCGGCGGCTGCGAACTGGCGATGATGTGCGACATGATCTACGCGGCCGACACCGCCAAGTTCGGCCAGCCGGAAATCAAGCTCGGCACGCTGCCCGGGGCCGGTGGAACGCAACGCTTGCCGCGTGCCATCGGCAAGGCCAAGGCCATGGACATGTGCCTGACTGGCCGCCTGATGGGCGCCGCCGAAGCCGAACAAGCCGGGCTGGTCGCCCGCGTCATCGCCGCCGAGCAGTTGCTCGATGAAACCCTGAAAGCCGCGCAAACCATCGCCGGCTACTCGCTGCCGGTGGTGATGATGATCAAGGAATCGGTCAACCGCGCCTTCGAGTCGTCGTTGAACGAAGGCCTGCTCTTCGAACGCCGCACCTTCCACGCCAGCTTCGGCCTGCACGACCAGCGCGAAGGCATGGCCGCCTTCGTCGAGAAACGCAAACCGACTTTCAAGAACTGCTGAATTGCACCTTTTCGTCGACATTTCCAGCCACGGCTACGGGCACCTCGCCATCACGGCCCCGGTGCTCAACAGCTTGGCGGAAATGCGGCCGAATCTGCGGTTGACCGTAAGAAGCGCCCTGCCGCCCGGCAAGTTGCGCGAACGGATTCACCCCCCCTTCCTGCTGATCGAAGGCAGCAGCGACTTCGGTTTCCGCATGATCGATGCCACCCATATCGATCATGCCGCCAGTGCCACCGCCTACCGGGCCGCCCATGCCGACTGGCCGGCCAGTGTCGCAACCGAGGCATCTTTTCTCGCAGCACTACAGCCCGACCTGGTTCTCACCAACGTCAGCTACCTGCCGCTGGCCGGCGCAGCCGCGGCCGGCATTCCGGCCTGCAGCCTGTGCTCGCTGAACTGGGCCGACCTGTTTGCCCACTTTTGCGGCAATGAATCCTGGGCAGCGCCGATTCACACCCAGATGCTGGCCGCCTATCGCTCGGCCAGCACCTTCCTGCGCGTTACGCCCGGCATGCCGATGCCGGCTTTGGCCAATGTGCAGGAGATTGGTCCAATTGCCGCCCACGGCCAGCAGCACGATCTCGGTCTGGGCGGCGACAAGGCCGTGCTGGTCGCCATGGGCGGGATCGCCCATCGCGTGCCGGTGGAGAGCTGGCCACGCCTGCCCGGCATCCGCTGGCTGGTCGCTGCCGACTGGCAATGCAGCCATCCGGATGCCATCGCTTTTGAACGTTTCGGCCTCGGTTTCACCGACCTGCTCTGTTCGGTCGACGCCATCATCACCAAGCCCGGCTACGGCACTTTCACCGAAGCGGCCTGCAATGGCACGCCGGTGCTTTACCAGCGCCGGCTCGACTGGCCGGAGCAGGACTGCCTGATCGACTGGCTACAGACCAACGCTTGTTGCGGAGAAATTGCCGAGACAGCCTTATTCGAAGGGGAAGTACAAATGCCGCTGGACAAGCTGTGGGCCCGCCCATGCCCTCCCTTGCCACAAGCGACTGGCGCCAGGGAGGCGGCCAGCGCCCTGCTCAGAGCGGCGGGTAGCCCAGGCGCTTGAGCAGTTCGCCGGTTTCGCAGACCGGCAGCCCCATGACGCCGGTGTAGCTGCCGGCCAGGTGCTCGACGAACAAGCCGGCCCGTCCCTGAATGCCATAGGCCCCGGCCTTGTCCATCGGTTCGCCGCTCAGCACATAACGGCGGATTTCCTCTTCGTCGAGCACGCGAAACCGGACTTCGCTGGTAGACAACACATAGTCGGTCCGCCCGTCGCAGTGCACCGCAACGCCGGTCAGCACCCGGTGGGTCTGGCCGGACAGACGGCGTAGGATGGCCACCGCATCGGCTTCGTTGACCGGTTTGCCGATGATCTCGCCAGCGAGTTCCAGCGTGGTATCGGCCGACAGTACCGGCCGGGCCGGCAGCTTGCGCCAGGCCAGGATACGGCCACCATGCTCGGCCTTGGCGCGGGCCACCCGCTCGACGTAGGCGACGGCGGCCTCGCCCGGACGCGGCGTTTCGTCGGTTTCCGGATCGGCCCGTTCGCCGGTGCGGAAAATGACGGTATCGAAGGCGACGCCGATCTGGGTCAGCAATTCGCGGCGGCGCGGGCTGCGCGAGGCTAGGTAAATCCGCATCATCCTTCCCGATGGTAGGGGTGGTTCTTTAAGATCGTTACTGCCCGGTAGAGTTGCTCGCACAGCACCAGCCGGGCCATGCCGTGCGGCAGGGTCAGGCTGGACAGGCGCAGCTTCTCGGCGGCCTGCTGCTTGAGTTCCTCGTCCAGACCGTCGGCCCCGCCGATCAGCAGTGCCACGTCGCGGCCGTCCTGCATCCAGGTCTCCAGCCGCCTGGCCAGTTGCAGGGTGGTCAGGTCGTCGCCCTTTTCATCGAGCACGACCAAGCGGCAACTGCCCGGCAACGCCTCGCGGATGCGGCCTTTCTCGGCTGCCAGCAATTGCTCGCGGCTTTTTGAGCCGCGCGGCTCGGGCTTGATTTCGGTGACGCTGGCCGACAGCTCGCGCGGCATGCGTTTCAGGTATTCGGTACAGCCAGCGCTGACCCAGTCGGGCTGGCGATGGCCGACCGCCAACACCGCCAGCCTCATTCGGAAGCGGCCTGCTCCATGGCCTTGCGGCGCTGGGCCGGGGTGGCCTGCCACAGCTCTTCGAGGTTGTAGTACTGGCGCACGCTGGGCTGCATGACATGAACGACGATGTCGCCCAGATCGACCAGCACCCATTCGCCGGTCTCCTCGCCTTCGGTGGACAGCACTTCGCCACCAGCCTCCTTGACCTTCTCCTGGACGTTGCCGGCCAGCGCCTTGACCTGCCGGTTGGAATCACCGGTGGCGATGATCAGGCGATCGAACATCGAGGTCAGCTTGGCGGTGTTGATGACTTCGATATCCTTGCCCTTGATGTCTTCGAGGGCGGAAACGACAATTTTTTGCAACTTGCGGATGTCCATCAGGGAGTTCAAACCTATTTGTAGAGTTGATGAAGCTTAATGTAGTCGAGAACCGGGTCCGGCAGCAAATAGCGGGCCGAACGACCGGCGGCCAGTAGCTGGCGGATCTGTGTCGCCGAAATGGCCAGTTGGGTCATTGCGAAGGGGACGATGGCGCCGCCCGGTGCGGCATTCAGGGCGCCCGGGGTGGATTGGCGCTCGGCGAACAGGGCGGCCAATTCCTCCGGCAGGCAACTCGCCTCCACCGGAAATCCCGGCCGGTGCGACACGGCAACATGGGCCAGCGCCAGAATATCGCGCCACCGGTACCAGGTCGGCAGTCCGGCGAAGGCGTCGGCACCGACCAGCAGGACCAGCGCTTGCTTACCCCCGAGTTCGCGGCGCAGGCGTTCAAGGGTATGCACCGTATAGCTCGGGGCGGCGGCTTCGACTTCGCTGGCATCGACCGAAAATCGGGCGTTTCCCGCCGTCGACCGCAGCACCATGTCCAGACGCTGAACGGCCGTCACCCGGGGGGTATCGCGATGCGGCGGCTGGCCGGCCGGAATCCAGCGCACGCCGCCCAGCCCGAGTTGTTCGATGGCCTCCTCGGCCAGGCGCAGATGACCGAAATGCACCGGATCGAAGGTGCCGCCAAACAGGCCGAGCGCTTCAGACAATTTCGGAAATACCGAAAATATCGCGATAGCTGGCGTAGAAGCTGGCAAACACCACCGGCGCAACGACCAGCAGCATGGGCATGGTGACCAAGGCCGTCGCGAAGTTTTGCGCACCGGGGAAAAGCACCAGCAACAGTCCGAGCAGCACCCCGGGAATGAGGCCGGCGACGAGCATCAGGGCCGCGCTGTAGACCATGAATACCCGCCAGTTGAGCCAGCAGGCGATGAAGCTGAAAAACAGCGACTTGCCAAGCGACAGCCGGTGCCAGGCAGCAAGGACAGGGGCAAACCAGTAGGCCATCAGCACCGGGGTCATCAGCAGCAGGATGACCAGGGCCGGCAACGTGAAATCGGCGTCCTCGACCGCCGCCCGTTCGGCATGACTGGCCGCCGTCATGTAGCGCAGCAGATCGCCGCCATCGACCAGCGAGGTCAGGCCGAGCACGCCAAGCGTGCAGGCCAGGTACAGGGCGCCGAGAGCGCACAGGGTCCTGGCATTTTCCTTGAGGCCGCCGAACAGGGTTTGCAGCCCGATCGGCTGGCCCCGCTCCAGATTGCGCGAGGCCTGCATCAGGCCGACCGACAGCCCGGGCACGGCCATCGAGGCGACCACCACGCCGATGACCGGCACGATATTGAGCAGCAGCACGGTGAACCAGTAGCTGAGGACCAGCATCGACAGCAGGATGGGGTTGCGCCGGAAAATGGCGAAGCCGGCGACGAGCCAAGCCCAGCCGGCGGCCGCGGGAAGAGTCTGGGCACGCATCGCTCAGGCGCCCACGAAGGTGTCGCGATAGGAGGCGTACACCGCGCCGGAAAACACCGGCAGCAACAACAGGAAACCGAGGCCGATCGGCAGCATGGCGAAGAAGGCCATGATGGTCAGGATCAGGCCGAAAACCGACATGGCCAGCCAATTCTTGACGCCGGCGGCAAAGCTCGCCTTCATCGCCGGAATCGGCTGCATGTCGTGAAAGAAAACCAGCGCCGGGGCAAACCAGGTGGCCATGATGACAGGCACCGACAACACCATGACCAGCAAAGCGGCCAGCATGAAGCCCCCCAGGGCAATGCCGAAACCGCCGACCCGACCGGTGACGGCACCGCCAAGCAAGCCGCCGCTGACCAGCAGGAAAGCCAGGAAGGCGATCCCGAAAATCCCGGCCACGTAGAGCACGCCGACCATGACCAGCGCGCCGGTGTTGTGCTTGAAGCCGGCGAACAGATCGGCGATTTCCAGTTGTTTGCCTTCCGACTGTTGCCGGCAGAGTTGCAACAGGCCGGCGCCGAACAGCGGCAACAGCAGATTTGCTGCAATCTGGCCAAAGAGTGGCACGATGGAAATGGCCAGCAGCATGATCAGCATCAGCACGGCACAACCGATCCACACCCCGGGATGCTCGATGAACAGCGCCCAGCCCTGGCGCAGCCAGTCGAAACAGGCACCCGGGTCGACCTCGCGGCATTCGCCGTCGAAAGGCGGTGGCGTCATCGGAAAAGCAGGATTTTCGTTCATGGGCGGATGCTAACGGCCCAACCCGCCGTCGGCAAGACGAAAACGCTGCAACAGGGCCGCGAAATCGTCCGGATTCTTGATCGTTACCACGTCGCCACTGCGCGGCCGGTGACGCACTTCCAGCCGCAGCAGCCAGAAGCGCAACGCGGCGGCCCGCCGCATGGCCGGCCAGGCTTTCTTTTCCGCCGCCGTCAGCGGGCGCTGGCGCTGATAACCGACAAGCAGTTGATCAACCGCCGCCGCATCGACACACCAGTCGTTGGCCACCACGGCCAGGTCGAGCAGCAGGCTGTCCTCGCCGGCGAAATAAAAATCGAGCACGCCGCTCGGTCGACCGCAGTCATCCCACAACACGTTGTCGCGGAAGAGGTCGGCGTGAATGACGCCGCGCGGCAGGACTTGATAATCCTGGGCAGCCTGGAAAGCCAGTTCCTCGGCCAGCAAAGCCCGCTCGGCCGGCGCGATCTGCGGCAACAGGCTGGCGGCAGTGGCCCGACACCAGACCGCACCGCAGGGATTGGCCAGCGGTGCGGAAACATCGGCGGCCGCCAGGTGCAAACGGGCCAGCATTTCGCCAATTGCCGCGCAATGGGCGGCAGTCGGTTGGTCGAGACTGGCGCCGGGCAGGCAAGTAAACAGCGCCGCGGGCTTGCCGGCCAGTAACCGATGAAAATTACCTTGCTGGTCGGCCAGCGGCTGCGGGCAGGGAATGCCCCGCCGCGCCAGGTGATCCATCAAAGCCAGGTAGAAATCGAGGGCTGACGCGTCGATATGCTCGAACAAGGTCAGCACGAAACGACCATCGGCCGTGGTCACGAAATAATTGGAGTTCTGCATGCCGGCGGCGATGCCGGCATAGTCGATCAACTCACCCAGCCCGATCGGCTGGAGCCAGGCGGCGAGTTCTTCGCGCCCGACGCTGGTATAGACGGACAAGGCTTACCAGCTGTGGATGACCCACATCGGCGGCTTGACGGTCGGCCCCGGAATGCTGCTCTCGATGAAATTGCCGTCGCCCTTGTGGTCGATCAGATAGTAGGGTTTGCCGACTGCCGGTGTTACCTTGACCATGTACAGCTTGCCGTTGGTCCGGAATTCCTCGCGGGTTTCCGTTTCGCTCTTGACGATGGTCACCTGCGGCTCCAGCGCCGCATCGAAGGCTTCCATGCCGGGCGGCGGAGGCGGAACTGCCGGCAGCGGTTGCAGGTCGTTCTGCGCCCAGACCGGCAGGGCGACGAAGAGCAGGGCGGGAAGAAGGCGGCGCATGGGAAAGTCCTCGGTTGTCGGCTACCGATTTTATTACAGGTTGAGCATCAACTCGCGCTCGTTGGGCAGCGGTCCGAATGGACGAGCCTCGTAATGCTTGAAGATGGCTTCGACCACCCGTTCCGGCTCGTCGATCAACTGGATCAGATTGATGTCTTCCGGATCGACCATTTTTTCCTCGACCAGCCGCTCCTTGAACCAGTCGATCATGCCCTTCCAGAAATCGGAACAAACCAGGATCAGCGGAATCTTGCGCGCCTTGCCGGTCTGGATCAGGGTCAGCGCCTCCATCAACTCGTCCAGCGTGCCGAAACCGCCGGGCATGACAACATACGCGCTGGCGAAACGGACAAACATGTATTTGCGGGCGAAGAAGTGGCGGAAGGTCTGCGAGATGTCCTGATAGGGGTTGTTGGCCTGTTCGTGCGGCAGTTGGATGTTCAGGCCGACCGACGGCGATTTGCCGTGAAAGGCTCCCTTGTTGGCCGCCTCCATGATGCCCGGACCGCCGCCGGAAATGACCGAGAAACCGGAATCGGACAACAGGCGTGCCGTTTTTTCGGTCAACTCGTAATAGCGCGAGCCAACCGGCACGCGGGCGCTTCCAAAGACGGTCACCGCCGGCTTGATCGCCGCCAGCCGTTCGGTGGCCTCGACGAACTCTGACATAATGCCGAAAATCCGCCAGGATTCGCGGGCCGACGCCGTATGCAACAGCGCCTCGGATTCGACGCCCATTACCAGTTTTTCACTTTCCGTCACGTTTATGCCTCTCTTGTTGTTGGTGGACGGTTCGTCCTACCTTTATCGCGCTTTCCACGCCCTGCCCGACCTGCGCAATGCCGCCGGCGAGCCGACCGGCGCGATTTACGGCGTCCTGAACATGCTACGCCGGCTGGAAAGCGACTACAAGGCAGAGTACAAGGCCGTCGTCTTCGACGCCAAGGGCAAGACCTTCCGCGACGACTGGTTTCCCGACTACAAGGCGCACCGCCCACCGATGCCGGACGATCTGGTGCAACAGATCGAGCCGCTGCACGCGGCGATCAAGGCGGCCGGTTGGCCGCTGCTGATGGTCGACGGGGTGGAGGCCGACGACGTGATCGGTACGCTGGCGACGAAAGCTGCGGTCGACGGCATCAATACGCTGATTTCCACCGGCGACAAGGACCTGACCCAGTTGGTCGGCCCACACGTGCGCTGGTACAACACGATGAGCAACGAGCTGCTCGACGAGGCTGGTGTCGAGGCCAAATTCGGCGTGCCGCCGGGCAAGATCGTCGATTATCTGGCGCTGGTCGGCGACACGGTAGATGGCGTGCCGGGCGTCGCCAAGTGCGGCCCGAAGACGGCGCTCAAGTGGCTGGCCCAGTACGGCTCGCTCGACGAAATCGTCGCCCATGCCGCTGAAATCGGCGGCGTAGTCGGCCAGAACCTGCGCGACCACCTGGTATTCCTGCCGCTCGGCAGGAAGCTGGTCACCGTCGCATGCGACCTGACCAACTTGCCGGCGCCGACGGCGTTGACCGCCAGCGAACGCGACATCGATACCCTGCGCGAACTGTACACCCGCTACCAGTTTCGCACCTGGCTGGGCGAAATCGACGGACCGGCAGCGGCCGCCGCCGTGCCGGCCCGGGAAGGACTGGCCGCGACCCCGAGTGCGCCGGCCGCCCCCATTGAGGTGAATTACGAAACGGTATTGAGCTGGCCGCAATTCGATGCCTGGCTGGCCAGGATCGAAGCGGCCGAGCTGACCGCGCTCGACACCGAAACGACCAGCCTCGATTCCTTCGCCGCCCGCATCGTCGGCATTTCGCTATCGGTCAAGGTCGGCGAAGCTTGCTACATCCCGCTCGCCCACACCGCCCCCGGCGTCGCCGACCAGTTGCCGCGCGACGAAGTGCTGGCCAAATTAAAACACTGGCTGGAAGCGGTCGACCGCAGGAAAGTGCTGCAAAACGCCAAGTACGACCAGCATGTGTTCGCCAACCACGGCATCGCGCTGGCCGGCATCGCCCACGACACCATGCTGCAAAGCTACGTGCTGGAATCGGACAAGGGACACGATCTCGGCCAGTTGTGCAGCCGCCATCTCGGCCTGGCCACCATCGCCTACGAAGACCTGTGCGGCAAGGGCGCCAAGCAGATCGGTTTCGACCAGGTCGACCTCGAACGCGCCGCCACCTATGCCGCCGAGGACGCCGATGTCACTTTGCGCGTCCATCAGGCACTGCATCCGCAATTCGCCAGCGAACCCGGCCTGAGCCGCATCTACCACGACATCGAGCTGCCGGCCCGCCAGGTCATCTGGCAGATCGAACGCAACGGCATCCTGATCGACAGCGCCGTACTGGCCCGGCAGAGCCACGCCATGGGCCAGAAGATCATGGCCCTTGAAGCCGATGCCTACGAACTGGCCGGCCAACCCTTCAACCTCGCTTCGCCGAAGCAACTGGCTGACATCCTGTTCGAAAAACTCGGCCTGCCGGTCAAGAAAAAAACCCCGTCCGGCGGCCCGTCCACCGACGAAGAAGTGCTCTCCGAACTGGCCCTCGACTACCCGCTACCCAAGCTGCTGCTCGAACACCGCAGCCTGTCCAAACTGAAGGGCACCTACACCGACAAGCTGCCGCGCATGGTCAACCCGCAAACCGGGCGCGTGCATACGCATTTCTCACAGGCCTCCGTGGTCACCGGCCGCCTGGCCTCCAGCGACCCCAACCTGCAGAATATTCCGGTACGCAGCGAGGAAGGCCGGCTCATCCGCACCGCCTTCATCGCCCCCGAAGGCAGCAGCATCGTGTCAGCCGACTATTCGCAGATCGAACTGCGCATCATGGCCCATTTGTCCGGCGACGAACGCCTGCTGGAGGCCTTCGCCCAGGGCGAAGACGTGCACCGAGCGACGGCCGGCGAAATCTTCGGCGTCACGCCGCTGGAAGTCGGCCCCGACCAGCGCCGCGTCGCCAAGAGCATCAACTTCGGCCTGATCTACGGCATGAGCGCCTTCGGCCTCGCCCGCCAGCTCGGCCTGGAGCGCAGCGCGGCGCAGACCTATATCGACCGCTACTTCACCCGCTACCCCGGCGTTGCCCGCTACATGGAAGAGGCCCGCGAAAGCGCCCGCCAACACGGCTACGTCGAAACCGCCTTCGGCCGCCGGCTGTGGTTCCCGGACATCCGCGCCAGCAACGGCAACCGCCGCCAGGGCGCCGAACGCGCCGCGATCAACGCGCCGATGCAGGGCACCGCCGCCGATCTCATCAAGCTGGCGATGATCGCCGTGCAGGGCTGGCTGGAAACATCCGGGTTAAAATCCCGCTTGGTGCTGCAAGTTCACGACGAACTGCTGCTGGAGGTGCCGGATGGCGAATTGATCGAGGTGCGGACCCATCTGCCCCGCTTGATGGGCCAGATTGCCGAACTCAAGGTGCCGCTGGTCGTCGAGGTGGGCGTCGGGACCAACTGGGAAGCCGCCCACTGACGGACTGTTATAATCCGTGACTTTTGCAAGGGCAATCATGGAGTTGTACTTCGGTCGGTACCGGCTTCGGTCATCCCTGTGCGCTTTCACGGATAGAACGTGCCCCGTTTACTGACTTATTGTTCGACCTTCCTAAAGCCGGAGATGCTGCACGTTTACCGGCAGGTCACGGCGATCGATGCCTTCGAGCAATGGGTCGTCACCCGCAATCGTCAGAACGCCGACCGTTTCCCAGTCGACAACTTGCTGAAAATCCAGAAGAGCCGCTTCCGCGCCTTCCGGCGGGCCTGCTTTCGTCTGCTGCGTCGCCCAGTCCCGCTGGATGCCGGCGAAACCAGACAACTGCTGAGCTGGGAAAAGGAATTGCAGATCGACGTCTGTCATGCCTATCTCGGCACCGAAGCCGCACGCCTGCTCGATTTTTTCCGCCGGGCCAATTGCGCCAAAGTGGTGTCGTTCCATGGCACCGACTTGTCGGATAGCTTGAGTCAAAGAGATTTTCAGCAACTGCTGGCGAACTCCGACCTCTTCCTGGCCCGTAGCCAATCGTTGGCCGATGCCCTGTGCGAACGCGGCTGTCCGGCCGAGCATATCCGGCTGAATCGGACCGGCGTGCCAGTCCCGCCGGTAACGCCGGCAATCGTGCGGCCGACCAGCGATATTCGCCTGCTCCAGGCCTGCCGTTTCATCGACAAAAAAGGCCTCGATGTCTCGCTACGCGCCGTCGCCCTGTTGCGCCGGCGCGGCTACCCGGTCCGCCTTGACCTTGCCGGCGGCGGTCCGGCCGAGCCCGCCCTACGCCAACTAGCCGGCGAGCTGGGCATTGGCGAGGCGCTTAATTTTCTCGGTTTCCTGGCCAACGACGACCTGCTTGCCCGGCTGCCCAATTACCATGCATTCCTCCACCCGAGCCGGACGACGGCTTCCGGCGATCGCGAGGGCATCCCCAACTCCCTGCTGGAAGCGATGGCCGTCGGCCTGCCGGTAGTCTCGACCCGGCACAGCGGCATCCCGGAAGTCATCGTCGATGGGGAAAATGGCTGCCTGATCCCAACCGCCGAACCGGATCTGCTGGCCAATGCCATTGCCGCCCTGGTTGACCGCCCCCCCGAAGATTTCCGGCGGATCAGCCACGCCGCCCGCCAGACCATCATTGACAGCTATTCCATCGCCGCCAATCGGGACAGCCTGCAAGCCAGCTATCACGAAGCCATGCGCCGGGCAGCGGCAAGATGATGCCCCCCTGTTCCCTTCCCGCACAATCCCAGACAATACCCCTTCCTGCCGGACTGTTCTACATCACGTACGAGGTTCCACCATGCGCTCCTATCCCGCCCCGATTGCCGACCGAAAAATCCGCTTTGCCCTGGTGGGTTGCGGGCGCATCGCCAAAAACCACCTTGCCGCGCTCAAGAAACACGCAGACCGCGCCGAGTTGGTCGGCGCCTGCGACGTCGATCCGCAAGCCCTCGAACTTGTGGCCGGCGAGGCCGGCGTGAAGACCTACGCCAGCTTGACCGCCATGCTCGCCGACACGACGGCAGATATCGTCGTACTGACCACACCGAGCGGCCTTCATCCGGAGCAGACCATCGAAGTCGCGGCCAGCGGTCGCCATGTGATGACCGAAAAGCCGATGGCCACCCGCTGGCACGACGGCCTGCGCATGGTCAAAGCCTGCGACGACGCCAACATCCGGCTGTTTGTGGTCAAGCAGAACCGGCGCAACGCCACGCTGCAACTGCTCAAGCGCGCCGTGGACCAGGGGCGTTTCGGACGGATCTACATGGTCAACCTCAACGTTTTCTGGACCCGCCCACAAGAGTATTACGACAGCGCGGCCTGGCGCGGCACCTGGGAATTCGACGGCGGCGCCTTCATGAACCAGGCCAGCCATTACGTCGACCTGCTCGACTGGATGATCGGCCCGATCGAAAGCATGCAGGCCTATACCTCGACGCTGGCCCGTAACATTGAAGTCGAGGATACCGGGGTGCTGAGCGTCAAGTGGCGCTCCGGCGCCCTCGGCTCAATGAACGTCACCATGCTGACCTACCCGAAGAACCTGGAAGGCAGCATCACTGTCATCGGCGAAAAGGGCACGGTACGGATCGGCGGCGTTGCGGTCAACGAGATCCAGCACTGGGAATTTGCCGAAGCGCATGCCGACGACGAACAGGTCAAGCAGGCCAGCTACGAGACCACCTCGGTATACGGCTTCGGCCACCCACTCTATTACGATAATGTGATCAAAGTTCTACGCGGTGAAGCACAGCCGGAAACCGACGGTCGCGAAGGTCTGAAATCGCTAGAAGTGCTGATCGCCGCCTATCTATCGGCACGCGACGGCAAGCGCGTCGCCTTGCCGCTGGACTACTGAGGTGAGTATCCAGATCCACCCTACCGCCATCATTGACGACGGTGCCCGCATCGGCGACAGCAGCCGCATCTGGCACTGGGTTCACATCTGCGGCGGTGCCCGCATCGGTAACGGCTGCTCACTCGGGCAAAATGTCTTTGTCGGCAACGACGTCGTGCTCGGCAACAACGTCAAGGTCCAGAACAACGTCTCGATCTACGATGCCGTACATATTGAAGACGACGTCTTCTGCGGCCCGAGCATGGTGTTCACCAATGTTTACAACCCGCGCTCGGCAATCACCCGCAAGGACGAATACCGCCCGACCCGAGTCGGTAAAGGGGCCACGCTCGGTGCCAACTGTACTATTGTTTGCGGCGTCAACATCGGTGCCCATGCCTTCGTCGGGGCCGGTGCCGTGGTCAATCGCGACGTTCCCGAATACGCCTTGATGCTCGGCGTGCCGGCCCGCCGCCGCGGCTGGATGTGCACCTGCGGCACCCAGTTGCCGCAAGGCGAAGGCGAACGGGTCTGCCCGGCCTGCGCCAGCCGCTACCGCGTCGACAACGTATCCTGCGCCCCCCTGAACAGCAAGGAAGAAGCCGTATGAGTATCCAGTTCATCGACCTCAAGGCGCAGTATCGCGCGCTGCAGGACCATATCGACAGCCGCATCCGCGCGGTACTTGAACACGGCCAGTACATCATGGGCCCGGAAGTCGGCGAACTGGAAACCCGCCTCGCCGCCTATACCGGTAGCGCGCATTGCGTAACCGTTTCCTCCGGCACCGAAGCCCTGCTCATCGCCTTGATGGCGCTCGGCATCAAGCCGGGCGACGAAATCATCACGACGCCCTTCACCTTCATCGCGACCGCTGAAGTCATCGTCCTGCTCGGTGCCACGCCGGTCGTCGTCGACATTGAGGCCGACACCTGCAACCTCGACGTCAGCCTGCTGGAAGCGGCAATCACGCCGCGCACCCGTGCCATCATGCCGGTCTCGCTGTACGGCCAGGCCTGCGACATGGACGAAATCAACGCCATTGCCACGCGCCACGGCCTGCCGGTAATCGAGGATGCAGCGCAAAGCTTCGGCGCCACGTATCGCGGCAAGCGGAGCTGCAACCTGTCCACCATCGGCTGTACCAGTTTCTTCCCGAGCAAGCCGCTCGGTTGCTATGGCGACGGCGGCGCGCTGTTCACCAACGATGCCGGACTCGCCCAGGCCGCCCGCGAAATCCGCGTACACGGCCAGTCGAAGCGCTACCAGCACACCCGGGTCGGGGTCGGCGGCCGCATGGACACACTGCAATGCGCCATCGTGCTTGGCAAACTCGAACGTTTCGACTGGGAGATCGAACAGCGTCTACGCATCGGCCAGCGCTACGATGCACTGCTCGATGCGGCGGGGATCAGCCGCATTGCCGTGCGTCCCGATCGGAACAGCGTTTTTGCCCAATACACGGTACGCATCGAACAACGCGCAACAGTGCAGGAAAAACTCAAGGCAGCCGGCATTCCGACGGCCGTCCATTACCCTATCCCCATCCACCAACAGGCGGCCTATCGCGACCTGTGCCGTAGCGCAGCCTGCCCGCAGGCACAACATGCTGCCGACCGCGTGATGAGCCTGCCGATGCACGCCGATCTCGACCCGGCCAGCCAGGACCGGATCGTCGATGCCCTGATCCGAGCCCTGCGTAACTAAATCATGAAAATTCTCACCGTCGTCGGCGCTCGCCCGCAGTTCATCAAGGCGGCAGCCGTCTCGCGCGCCATACGTGCCTGGAATGCGGCCGGCAAACAAGCCGCCATCGAAGAAATCATCGTGCACACCGGTCAGCATTTCGACCACAACATGTCGCAGACCTTCTTTGAACAGCTGGCCATTCCCGAACCGCGCTACAACCTCGACATCCACGGCGGCGGACACGGCCAGATGACCGGGCGCATGCTGGAAAAGCTCGAAGCCACGCTGCAGCAGGAAAAGCCCGACTGGCTGCTGATCTACGGCGACACCAACTCGACCCTGGCCGGCGCACTGGCGGCCGCCAAGCTGCATATCCCGGTCGCCCACGTCGAAGCCGGCCTGCGCTCCTTCAACAACCGGATGCCTGAAGAGGTCAACCGCATCGTCGCCGACCGTATTTCGACCCTGCTCTTCTGTCCGACCGACACCGCTGTCGCCAATCTGGCCAGCGAAGGTCGCAGCGCAGGGGTGAGCAATGTCGGTGACGTGATGTACGACGCGGCTCTATTCATGCGTGAGCAGGCCGAAAGCCAGTCTGCGGCACTCGACACCCTGCAGCTCACAGCCGGCAACTTCGTCCTGACCACCTGCCACCGGGCGGAAAACACTGACGATCCGCAACGCCTGCGCTCCATCCTGGGCGGACTCGGCGAACTGGCCAGGGAAATGCCGGTTGTACTGCCCCTGCATCCGCGTACTCGCCAGGTAATCGCTAGGCTGGGCTTGGAGTCGTTGCTGGAAGAATTAAAGATCGTCGAGCCGCTGCCTTATCTCGACATGGTCAAGCTCGAGGCGCACGCGGCATTGATCGCCACCGACTCGGGCGGCGTGCAAAAAGAGGCCTATTTTTATCGTGTACCGTGCGTCACCCTGCGTGACGAAACGGAATGGGTCGAAACCGTCGGCATGGGCTGGAACCGTCTCGCCCCGCCGGGCAGTTCCGATCTCGCCGGGCTGGCCCGTCAGGCTTTGGCAGCCCGCCCGCAGACACATCCCGACTGCTATGGCGACGGTACGGCAGCACAGCGCATCCTGGCGCAGATTGCTGCCGCGACGCGCTGACGCCGCTCAGCGCGACCAGACTTCGGCTTCGTAAAGGCCGAGCAGTTCGGCCGTACGCTGCCGCTCGTCGAATTTCTCGACAATGGTGCGGCGCGCGGCATGCGCCATCTGCAGGCGCAACGCTTCATCGGTACTCAGGCGGATAACTGCTTCAGCAATCGCTTCCGCCGTCTGCGGCACGCGCAGGCCATTCACTCCGTCCTCGACAATCCGTTCGGCACCATCGACATCGGCCACGATCGGCGGTACGGCCCGTTCCATCGCCTCAAGCAGCGCGTTGTTGCAGAACACGATATCAGCCGGCAACAGGAAGATCGACGCCTCGGCAAAATAGCTGCCGGCCTGCTGGGTAAACGGCAGGAACTCGATGCCATCGCCAATACCGAGGCTGGCCGCTTGCTCGGCAAGTTCGACCTCGTATTCCGGATAGCGGCCGCTGCCCACCAGCAGAAAGCGGACATTCGGTACGACGGCCCGCACCAGGGGAACGGCGGCAACGATCAGGTCAAGACGGCGGAAACGCTTGTACAGATTGAGAAACAGCACGACCGGGGCACGCCCGGCCGATTCTGGCTCGGCCCCGACATGGACGCGATTCGAAATCAGGTGGGTGCGCTTTTCGTCAATCAGCCCGAAGCGGCGGATCACGTCGCGCATGTAGAGTTCCTTGAGGATCACCGCGCGGGCGCTGGCAAAAACGGCCCGGATGCAGTCAGCCTTGGCCTTGCCATGCGTCTCGAAATCGAGCAGTTCCGAACCGGTACACACACAGACGATGGGGATTTTCAGCCAGTTGCAGATCTGCGCCTGCAAACGCAGGGCGCGCCAGCAGCCGCTGTGAAAGTAAAACTCGACATGACGCGGCTTGCGTACGAGAACCTCGCGCAGGAAAACCCAAGTCTGCAGCAACAGGGCGCTGCTGACCCGGATTGAGCGAATGCCGGTCTGCTGCGGCGTGAATGCCTTGACCTGCTCGCGATAGAGCAGCGTCACGTCGAGTCCGGCGGCCTGCAAACCCTTGACTGGCGTCAGCACCCCGGCCCAGAGTCGGCTCAGGCCGGTTGCAATCATACTGTTGGCGCTCAATTGTCTTCCTTTCCAAGTCGTTGACCGGACACGGCACCAACCGATTCCGGCAAGACGACGTCCTGCAGCAATGCCACGGCCGCGGAACGGCTGAGATGGTCATCATCAAAATAAAGAATTCGATCCCAGGCCGGATCACCCGTTATGCAACGGCCCTGCGCGCACCACGCACTTGCCGGATCAATCAGACGAGTGCCAGAACGCGCCGCAAGTCGCCGTACAACGGCATTGGCGGGCTCGATACGTGCCCATGCGGAGGAATAATCGAGATCACAGGTCAGGAAATTTTCCGCCCAACTTCCCAACATGCTGCGCCGCGCCCAGCATTGCGGAACATTGAAGCCTGGGTCGGCGGGCTGGGTCATCAGGATGACCTGCTTGCCGCCGGCCTGCAAGGCGCGCAGCAGCCCTCCCATGGACTCTTCGAGATGGTGCAGGGAAACCGCCGGTGTAACAAAGCCCTCACCGACTGCCGCAAGCACGACGTCCGGTTTGCTGCGCTCGACTCCCTGGCGCGGGGCCGCATAAATCGACCAGCGCGCAACCAGCGCAACGACCTTGATCTCGGGATGAGACAAGACATAGGCAAGTGCCTGGCTATTGAATTGACGACAGGTTTCATAAATATTGCCGCGACTGTCGTTGACCGTCAGGCCCGGTAGCGGCGGGCAGCCGGATTTGGTGAACTGGGTAAAGCCCAGCTGCCGGCTTTGCGCCAGAGCAGCAAAACCGGGAGCGACAGCATCGGCATGCGAATCCCCCCACAGAAAGAGATTCGGCGTGTTCGCCCCTAGCCGGCAGCGCGCATCAGGCTCGGCCGGATGCGCCAGATCATCGAGATGGCAGATGGCCTGCAGGGAATTGACATCCTTGCTGCCCGCATCGATACGCCGGACTTCCACTCCCGTCCGCCACTCCGAATTGCTGACCGCAATCAGACCGGCGGCGACAAGTACGCAACAGAGCAAGCCGAAAGCATAGGCTTTCAGGGTCCGGGGAACGGAGTTTCCGGCATGGCGCCAGCGCTGTTCGACAAACAGCCAGGTCAGATGAGCGAGAACGATCGCCAGCAAGAGCAGGGGAATGGCAACCCGGGCCGGCAACTCCCCATTCAACAGCAGGCGGGCAAATGCAAACAGCGGCCAGTGCCAGAGGTAGAGCGAATAGGAAATTTGCCCTATCCAGCGCATCGGACGATTGGTCAGCAGCACTACGCTGCAACGGGAATGCTGACCGGCTAGCAGGATCAGGGCCGCCCCCAGGCAGGGCAACAAGGCGCCGTAAGCGGGAAACACCGTGTTCTGATCGAAGGCAAGGGCACTGACCAGAATCGCCAACACGCCGCCGATGCCAAACAACTCCCAACGCCAGTGCCGGGTGCTGGCTGCCGGTGATGGAAGCAAGGCGAGGAGAGCACCAAGCGCCAATTCCCAGGCCCGGCTGGGTAGCAGGAAAAAAGTACCCGCCAGATGATCACGTATCGCCCAACTGGCACCGCCCAGAGATAGCAGCAAGACACCGGCAACCACATACAGAGGCTTGAGTTGCCGACGCGCGGCAGCCCAGAGAAGAAGCGGCCAGACAATGTAGAACTGCTCTTCGACACCCAGCGACCAGGTCATCAACAATGGCTTCAACTCTGCCGACAGGTCGAAATAGCCGCTCTCTCGGAAAAAGCTGATATTCGAGACAAACAGCGCCGTGGCTGCAACATGCCGCCCAAGCATTTTCAGTTCGCCGGGCAGCATCAGGAAGTAGCCGATGATCGAACAGGCGGCCAACACGACAAACAGCGCAGGCAGGATGCGGCGGGCACGCCGCGCGTAGAAATCGGCGATCGAGAAGGTTCCGGCCGCCAAGTTCGACTGGATGATGCCGGTAATCAGGTAGCCGGAAATGACGAAAAAGACATCGACGCCGATAAAGCCACCGCTGACCCAGGGCAGACCGGCATGGAACAGGCACACCGATAAAACGGCAAACGCCCGCAGGCCATCGATTTCAGGACGGTATGCCAGTGCCGGGCGGGAAAGATCCAGGTTCGTATTCACTCAGGCAGAAGCGATATCGCCGGAAACAAGGATCAAACGGTAACGGCAAGGCAAATCGACATCCGCCTCGTCGCGCGTGCTCAGAAAACGCTTTTCGCCCCCCTCCTCGCGGTTGACCAGTCGCTCGTACCGGATTTCCTCGGCACACTCAACCCGCAGCAAGATGTCACACTGGGAAAGGCGAACTTCGGGATGCGCATTGACGTAGATGACCAGCTTTTTGCGCCCCAGATAGGGCAGGAA
>Ga0316605_10000451_pt1 | contig 28808 bp, 24 predicted proteins | sample OWC_soil_day20_n_FD_207666 | JGI IMG/M metagenome (GOLD analysis project Ga0316605, IMG submission 207666) | Wetland soil microbial communities from Old Woman Creek delta, Ohio, United States - OWC_soil_day20_noCT | ecosystem: Environmental > Terrestrial > Soil > Wetlands | place: USA: Ohio...
TGAGCGGCGCTACGCCGCGAACAAGTTCTTCCTCTACACCCTGAGCGGCTCGCTGCTTTGGCTGGTGGCGCTCCTCTACCTGGCGAACAAGGCCGGCGGCTTCAACCCGGCCCTGATGGGCCAGGCCACCTCGGCGCTGCCCTTCAGCGTCCAGTGCTGGCTGTTCATTGCCTTCGCCGTGGCCTTCGCCATCAAGGTGCCGCTATTCCCCCTGCACACTTGGCTCCCGGACGCCCACGTCCAGGCGCCCACGGCGGGCTCCGTCATCCTCGCCGGCGTGCTGCTGAAGCTGGGCGGGTACGGGTTCATTCGCTTCGCGATTCCGATGTTCCCCCAGGCGGCCATGCACTACGCCAAGCCCATCGCGCTCCTCAGCGTCATCGCCATCGTCTACGGTGCGCTGGTGGCCATGGTGCAGCGGGACATCAAGAAACTGGTGGCCTACTCCTCCGTGAGCCACATGGGCTTCGTGATGCTCGGCCTGGCCTCCTTCACGGTGATCGGCACCCAGGGCGCCATGCTCCAGATGCTCAACCACGGCATCAGCACCGGCGCGCTCTTCATCCTGGTGGGCATGCTCTACGACCGGGCCCACACCCGCATGATCGCCGACTTCGGCGGCGTGGCCGTGAAGATGCCCATCTTCACCACGTTCTTCTTCATCGTGACGCTGAGCTCCATCGGCCTGCCCCTCACCAACGGGTTCGTGGGCGAGTTCTGGATCCTGAACGGCACCTTCCTGTCCGGCTTCAGCTGGGGCCGCCTCTACGCCTGCCTGGCCACCTCGGGCGTTCTGTTGGGCGCGGTCTACATGCTCTGGATGTTCAAGCGCGTCTTCTGGGGCGCGGAGAACAAGGATGAGGACAGCGGCACCCACCACCTTCACAGTGACCTGAACGCCCGCGAGATTGCGGTGCTGCTGCCCCTGGTGATTCTCATTGTCTGGATGGGCGTGCATCCCCGCACCTTCGTGGCCGCCAGCGAGGCGCCCGTGGCGGCGCTGCTGCAGGACGCCAAGGCCCCCGCGCCACGCACCTTCGTGCTGAAGCCCGCGACGCATGAGGCGCCCGCCGCCCATGCGCCGGCCTCTCCCGAAGGCGCGGGGCATGACGCTGCCGCCGCCGAACCCGCCGCCCACGAGGTGCACCGATGAGCCTCACCCCCAGTCAGTGGGCGGCCCTGCTGCCGCTCATTCTCACGGCCCTCGGCGCCTGCCTGATTCCCTTGATGTCCCTCGACAAGGACCAGGCCACCGCGAAGTGGATCCGCGCCGTGATGTACGGCACGGCCCTCCTCGCCGTGGGCGCCAGTTTCTGGTACCTCATCGACCTGTGGGTGACCGGCGCCCAGCCCAGCTTCTACCAGCTGCGCATGGACCGCCTCGCCCAGTTCACCGGCATCTTCGTGCTGGTGGCCACGGCCCTGACGATCCTGCAGAGCTGGGACCACTTCCACCAGGAAGGCTGGGTGAAGGGCGAGACCCTGTCCCTCCTGCTGTTCTCGGTGACGGGCATGATGCTCTTCGCCTCCACCTCGCATTTCGTGATCCTGTTCCTGGCCCTTGAGCTCTTCAGCATCCCCCTCTACGCCATGGTGGGCACCGTTCGGCTCCGCCCCGAAAGCGCCGAGGGCGGCATGAAGTACTTCATCACCGGCGCCGTGGCCTCCAGCTGCTTCCTGATGGGCGGCGTGCTGATCTACGGTCTGAGCGGCACGCTGGACCTCACTGCCGCCGCGATCACCCTCAAGGCCCAGGGCCTGGCCCTGGATCCCCTGGTGCTGGTCGGGGCCGCCCTGATGCTGCTGGGCTTCCTCTTCAAGGTGTCAGCCGTGCCCTTCCATCAGTGGACGCCGGACGCCTATGAGGCCTCGCCACACCCCATCGCCGGCTTCATGTCGGTGGCGACCAAGGGCGTCGCCTTCATCGCCCTCCTCCGCATCTTCCCCGGCAGCCTGGCCCCCCTGGGCGGCGTGGGTGTGAAGATGCAGGCGGTCATGGCCGTGCTGGCCGTGGCCACCCTGGTGGCCGGCAACCTCACCGCCCTCGTGCAGACCAACGTGAAGCGCATGCTGGCCTATTCCAGCATCAGCCACGCAGGCTACCTGATGCTGGGCTTCGTGGCGGGCACCCCCGCCGCCTTCAACGGCGTGCTGTTCTACCTGGTGATCTACCTGGCCATGAACATGGGTGCCTTCGGCCTGCTGACGGCCTTCGGACTGGTGGGCGACAAGACCACCTTCGACGACATGCGCGGCCTGGGTTGGAAGCGGCCCGCCATGGGCATTTCCGCGGCCATCTTCATGCTGAGCCTTGCGGGCATCCCCCCGCTGGGCGGCTTCTACGGCAAGTACATGATCTTCCGCGAGCTGGTCGCCACGGGGCATGTGGGCATGGCCATCCTCGGCGTGCTGGCAAGCCTGGTGTCCGCCTACTACTACCTGCGCCTCCTGGTGGCCCTGTTCCTCCAGGCGCCCAGCGCCGAGGCCGAGCGCCTGGCCTCCGACCGGCCCGCCGTGCACGCCCCCCTGGCGGGTGCCACCGTGCTGGTTTCCGCGGCCATCGTCCTCGCCGGCGGGTTCCTCCAGGCCTTCCTGGGGGACGGCTTCGCCAAGCGCGCCCTCATCGACGGCCTCGGCCTGATCCGCTAAAAGCTGGGAAAATTCCCCTCAACCGGGAACCTGGAGTGGCGGTCCATACATCGTTATGCGAAGGTTGAAGGCTGGGCTCCCCCCGGCCCCTTGACACGTGGAGCGCGGCGCCATGAAGCGAAATACCTGGATCGGTCTCGGAATCGGCGCCGTGGTGGTGGCCGGCGGCAGCTGGTGGGCACTCCGCAAGCCAGCCGAGGAGATCAAGTGGCGCTCGGCCAAGGTCGAGCGGGGCGGCATCACCCAGCGGATCAACGCCACCGGCTCGGTGAGCCCTGTGGTGCAGGTGGCCGTCGGCACCCAGGTGTCGGGGGTGATCTCGGCGCTGTACGTGGACTACAACAGCATCGTGAAGAAGGGCCAGCTCATCGCCCAGATCGACCCGACCATCTGGGAGACCCAGCTGAAGGACGCGGAGGCCGGCCTCGAGCGGGCCCGGACGAACATGGACGACGCCCGCCGCCAGTACGAGCGAGCGAAGCGCCTCGCCGCGGACAAGCTGCTCTCCGACCAGGATCTGGAAGCCAAGCAGGTGACCTACCAGACCTCGGTGACGAACCTGGAGAATGCCCAGGCCTCCCTGGCCCGCGCCAAGGCCAACCTCGGCTACTGCAACATCACTGCTCCGGTGGACGGCGTGGTCATCTCGCGCCTCGCTGACGTGGGACAGACCGTGGCCGCCAGCTTCAGCACTCCCAACCTCTTCCAGATCGCGCAGGACCTTTCGAAGATGAAGGTGCAGGTCTCCATCGGGGAATCGGACATCGACGAGGTGAAGGTGGGCCAACGGGCCTTCTTCACCGTAGACAGCCTGCCGGACCGGCAGTTCGCGGCCACCGTCAGCCTGGTACGCCAGGAGCCGATCACGACCCAGAACGTCGTGAACTACGTGGTGGAGATGATCGTTCCCAATGAGGCGCTGCCGGGCAGCGACGAGGACGGGAAGGGGGCCTCGGGCCGCTCCCACGGCGGCGAAGGCGGAAAGGCCGCCGGGCCGGGCGGCGAGGGCGCTCCCGATCCCGAGAAGGCGTGGGAGCGCATGAAGGAACGCCTGCCGGCGGGCACCACGAAGGCCGACTTCCTGAAGCGGTTCAAGGAGCGCCAGGCCGAACGGGCCAAGGCCATGACCGCCGCCTCCTCCGCGAACTCCCCCGCGGCGGGCGACCGGAATCTGCTGGCCCGCATCCCCGGTGGCGCCAGCCAGCTGGGCGGCCCGAAGTTCACGGGATCTCTCGCCCTGCGGTCGGGGATGACCGCCAACGTCACGATCATCACCAATCAGCGCAAGGATGTGCTTCGCGTGCCGAATGCCGCGCTGCGCTTCAATCCTTCAGCCTTCATCAAAGAAGAAAAGAAGGCTGAAGGCCCGCGGCTCGGCCAGCCCATGACCATGGGCGGCCCCCCCCGTAGCGCCCAGACGGGCACCGGCAGCCGGGGCGGCCTGGTCGCGAAGCGCGAAGACAAGGTCTGGGTGCTGGAAAACGGAAAGCCCAAGGCCATCGTCGTGAAGGCGGGCATCACCGACGGGCAGTACACCGAGCTCCTGGGCGACAGCATTCCCGAGGGCCAGGCCATCCTCATTGGCGTGGAGAACACCAAGCAGGCCAACGGCGCCGCGCAGGCGGGAGCCACTCCCGGGGGCCAGGGCGGACGGCGTTAGCCGGGAGGTTTCATGGCCATCCTCGAATTCCTGAAACTCGCCCTCTTCGCCATCACGCGCAACAAGATGCGCGCCTTCCTCACCATGCTCGGCATCATCGTGGGCGTGGGGGCGGTCATCGCCATGATCGGCATCGGCGAGGGTTCGAAGCGCGCCTCCATCGCCCTGATCCAGAACATGGGCTCCAACATGCTCACCATCTTCCCGGGCAGCGGCGGCAACCGCTTCGGCCCGGCGGCCATGGGCAGTGCGGAGATCCTCCTGGAGAGCGATGTGCCCCTGATCCAGCAGGAGCTCGGCGCCAGCAGCGTGGTGGCCGCATCCCCCCAGGTGCAGACCAGCCGGCCCATCATCTACCAGAACAGCAACTACGTGACCCAGGTGCAGGGTACGAACACGGAGTTCCTCCAGATCCGCGGCTGGGAGGTCGCGAATGGCCGGTTCTTCACTGAGGCCGAGGTGCGCGGCATGGCCAAGGTCTGCGTCATCGGCCAGACCGTGAAGGACAACCTGTTCCCCAACGGCGAGGAGCCGGTGGGCGAGACGGTGCGGGTGGGCGCGCTGCCCTTCCAGGTGGTGGGCGTGCTGGACAAGAAGGGCGCCGGCATGTGGGGCGACCAGGACGACCTCATCGTGGCGCCGTATACGACCGTCATGCGCAAGATCATGGGCCGGGACAAGATCCAGCGCATCATGGTGAGCGCCCAGGAGGGCAAGGCGGAGCTGGCCGAGGCTGAGGTCACGGCGCTCCTGCGCCAGCGCATGAAGGTCGCGCAGAAGGACGACAACCCCTTCCAGATCCGCAAGCAGGACGACATCGTGCAGATGCAGAGTCAGCAGGCGGGCATCCTCACCGCGCTGCTCGCCGTCGCGGCCAGCATCTCGCTGGTGGTGGGCGGCATCGGCATCTCGAACATCATGCTGGTGAGCGTCACGGAGCGCACCCGGGAGATCGGCATCCGCCGCGCCCTCGGCGCCACCCAGCAGAGCATCCTCTGGCAGTTCCTCGTCGAAGCGGTGGTGCTCTCCCTGCTCGGGGGCATCATCGGCATCGGCTTCGCCTACAGCGCCGTCTTCATCCTGCAGAAGTTCCAGGTGCCGGCCGTGACCGAATCCTGGGCGGTGGCCCTCGGCCTGGGCTTCTCGGGTGTGGTGGGCGTGGCGGCTGGCTTCCTGCCCGCGGTGAAGGCCGCCAAGCTGAACGTGATCGATGCCCTGAGGTACGAGTAGACCGGCATGGGCGAGCCCGGCCCAACCCACGATCCCTACGCGGCGCTTCGGAACGCCGACTACCGGTGGTTCATCGCGTCGCTGGGCCTCGTCACCCTGGGCCTGCAGATGCAGGGCGTGGTGGTGGGCTGGCAGGTCTATGACCGAACGGGGGATCCGCTGGCCCTGGGCCTCGTGGGGCTCTCCGAGGCGCTGCCCTTCCTGGCCGTGGCCCTCTTCGGCGGTCACGCGGCGGATCGCCTGAACCGGCTGCGGCTCTGCGCGGTGTCGACCTTCTGCCTCGCCTTTTGTTCAGCCCTGCTGTGGCTCTTCACCTGGCGCTCGGCGACAGGCCCGGCGGCCCAGGCCGTAGCGCCCATCTACGGCATCATCTTCCTCACGGGCATCGTCCGGGCCTTCTACCGGCCCGCCAACGTGGCCCTGGGCACGGACCTGCTGCCCAAGGACCTCTACGCCAACGGCTCCACCTGGCGGGTCTCCGTCTTCCACACGGGCATGGTCATCGGCCCCGCCACGGGCGGCCTGGTCTACGCGTGGCGGGGACCGGTGGCCGCCCACTTCCTCGTGATGGCGCTGATGCTGGCGGGCCTGGCGGGCCTGCTGCTGATCCACTACGTGCCCAAGCCGGTGCGGCCGAGGGCTGGTTCCCTCTTCGAGAGCCTGGCCGAGGGACTGCGCTTCGTGTTCTCGCGGCGCCTGCTCCTGGGCGCCATCAGCCTGGACCTCTTCGCCGTGCTCTTCGGTGGCGCCGTGGCGGTGCTGCCGGTCTTCGCCAAGGAGATCCTCCACACGGGCCCCCAGGGCCTGGGCCTCCTGCGGGCGGCGCCGGCCGTGGGCTCCGTGCTCATGGGAATCACCCTGGCCCACCGGCCGCCCCTGCGCCGGGCCGGCCGGACGCTGCTGCTCTGCGTGGCGGGCTTCGGCGCGGCGACCATCGCCTTCGCCCTCAGCCGCAGCTTCCCGCTCAGCCTGCTCCTGCTGGCCGTCAGCGGCGCCCTGGACAACGTCAGCGTGGTGCTCCGGGCCACCCTGCTGCAGACCCTCACGCCCGAGCACATGCTGGGCCGCGTGTCCTCCGTGAACCAGGTCTTCATCGGCTCCAGCAACGAGATCGGCGCCTTCGAAAGCGGGCTCGCGGCGCGCCTCCTGGGCCTGGTGCCCTCGGTGGTCTTCGGGGGCTGCATGACCCTGTTCGTCGTGGCCACCACCGCCTGGAGGGTGCCCGAGCTGCGCCGCATGGACCGAATTCCATGAGGAAGCGGCCCCGCGGGGCCGCTTCCTCATGGTGTTCAACGTCTGGACTACAGCACGGCCAGCGCGGCGTTGTAGTCGGGCTCCTGCGCGATCTCGGGCACGAGCTCGGTGTGGAGCACCTTGCCGGCGCCGTCCAGCACCACGACGGCGCGGGCCAGGAGGCCCTTGAGGGGACCGTCCACCATGGTCACGCCGTAGGCCTGGCCGAAGTCCGCGCTGCGGAAGCTGGAGGCGGGCACCACGTTGTCGAGGCCCTCCGCGCCGCAGAAGCGCTTCTGGGCGAAGGGCAGGTCGGCGCTCACGCAGAGGATCGTCGTGTTGGGCTTCTCGTTGGCGCGGGCGTTGAACTTGCGGACGCTGGCGGCGCAGGTGGGGGTGTCGAGGCTGGGGAAGATGTTCAGCACCACGCGCTGCCCGGCGAGATCCTTGCCGGAGACTTCGGAGAGATCGGTGCGCACCAGGGTGTAGGCCGGGGCCGCGGCCCCCACCTTCGGCAGGTCGCCGGAGGTGTGGAGAGGATTGCCTTTGAGGGTGATCTGGGCCATGGCGTGCTCCTGTGGGGAACATTCAGTTTACCCCCAGGCGGACCGCCGGCCTCAGCCTCCCTCGGGATCGCCTGGGGGCCCTGGCCCAGCCGATATCCCGAAAGCGTGCCTGACCGGGCGGACCGCCCGGACCGAAGCTCCTCCATCCCAGGGCCCCCGGCGGGCCCCCGTTCTGAGGAGTTCCCATGACATCCCTCCGCGTCCTGTCCTGCATGGCCACGCTGGTCGCCGGCCTCGCCTCGTCCCTGGCTGCCCAGGATTACCCCCCCAAGGACTGGTGGGTGCACCTCTACGACGGCTCCATCGAGAAACTCGAGCGGATCCCCATCGAGCGCCCCCATGTCCTCACGCCGATCCCCATCGTCCGCCCCGCGCCGCCGCGCTTCCAGGCCTTCTACCCCTTCGCCGGCCGCCCAGGCGTGGATGCCGAGGGGGAGTTCCTCTACAGCAACGCGGGCTGCCTGAACCGCCCCATGTGGATCACCCACAACAACCACGGCCTGGTGCTGGTGTGCCAGGAGGACGCCACCATGAAGATCCTGGACGGGGCCGCGGCCATCGTGACCCCGGGCTGGAGCGGCATCAACACGGGCATCCCCGTGGGAGGCCCGCTGCTGTCCCTGCCTCCCCTCCGCACCGTGCTGGAGTGGGTCCAGAACGTCGGGCCCTCGGGCGACCTGATCCGGGGCGAGGAGTACGGGAACTCGGCCCAGTGGGTGAGCATCAATCCGGTCACCCAGAACACCCTCCGGGGCCTGGCGCTGGATCTGCGGGAGCGGGTCTGGGCGGTGAACGACGACGGCGTCGCCTGGTTCAACGCCCGCGACGGCAAGGCCACCGCCGTCATCGGCCCCGGCGCCAAGACGCCCACCGGCAGTCCCTTCGTCCCCGTGGCGGTGGGCTGCGATCCCCTGGTGGATCAAACCTATGTCGCCTCGGCCACCGCGGTCTACCTGGTGGATGAGGCGAACCGGGCGCTCGTGGGCATCGCCGGCTCGCCCGACAAGGCCGGCAAGGATGACGGGCCCCTGGGGCAGGGCCTGTTCAGCAGCATCACCAGCATCGCCGTCCACGATTCGGGCTGGATCCTGGTCGTCGATGACGGCCACCTGCGGTGGGTGAGCCCCTCGGGGGTCATTTCCACCCAGCCGGCGCTGACGCCCTTCGGGTTCTACAACCTGGACACGGTCTTCCAGGTGGTGTTCGACCGCGACATGGCGCTCCTCAGCGACCCTTACAAGCACGTGATCTGGCGGGTGTTCTAGCGTCCACTCAGACCAGCTTCTGCTTCCAGGCGCCCTGCCGGTAGCGGGTGTAGAAGATGATGGCCTTGGCCAGGTCCCCCAGGGCCTGGCCGGCCAGCACGCCGAGCAGGCCCAGGTGGAGGGTGATGCCGAGGAGGTAGGCCGCGGGCAGGCCCAGGGCGAGCCCGGCGGTGGTGATGGGGATGATGATCTTCGTGTCGCCCCCGGCGCGGAGGATGCTGGGGCAGATGAGGTTCGGGAATACCGTCACCTGCGTGAGGGCGGCGAAGAGGATCGCGTAGACCGCGTAGCGGCTGCCCTCCGCCGTGAAGCGGAAGAACCCGGGGATGAAGGGCGCCGCCGCGCACACCAGGAGCGACATCGCCAGGGTGATCAGCAGGGCGAGCCGGAGGGTCTCCGACGCCTGCCGCTGGGCGTCCCCGAAGCGGCCCCGCCCGAGGTCGCGTCCCACGAACGCTGTGGCCGTGGCGCTGATGCCCATCACCGGGGTGAGGATCCATCCGGGCACCAGCTTCGCCAGCTCGTTCACGCCCGACAGGATGGTGCCGAGGCGCAGCACGATGAGCATGGCGAGCATGCTGCCGGCCTGCCAGATGAACATGTCCACGGACACGGGCCAGCCGATGCGGACCAGCTTCCCGAAGGTCGTCCGCGAGAAGGCGAGGGCATGGCGGAGCGAGAGCCCGTAGTCCCGTCCCCGCAGCTGGAGGGCCGTGAGCAGGAACAGCAGCTCCGCGTTCCGCGCGATGAGGGCCGCATAGGCCACGCCGACGATGCCCTTCCTGGCCACGAACAGGAAGTAATAGGACAGCGAGACATCCAGCAGGATCGCCCCCAGCGAGGCGTACATGGGGAGCTTGTTCTCGGAGAAGGCCCGGAAGATGGCGGTGAGGATGAAGCTGGCGATGATCGAGGGCACCGCCAGCGAGACGACCCTCAGGTAGGTCGAGCCCTCCGCGACGATCTCCGGCGTGGCGCCCATCCAGGCGAGGAGGTCGCCGGCGAGGCAGAAGAGGGCCAGGGTGATGGGGAGGGCGGCGAGGACGCCGAAGACCAGCCCGCTGCCCAGCACGTTCCGGATCCGCTCCCGGTCCCCGGCCCCGAGGTGCTGCGCAGCGAGGGTGGTCACGCCCGTGCTCACGGCCGCGAACACCATGAGCAGGAGGAAGATCACCTGCTCGGAGACGCCCACACCGGCGATGGCGGCCTCCCCCAGCTGGCCCACCATGAGCTTGTTGACCATGCCCACGCCCATTTTCAGCAGGAGCTGGACCATGGCCGGAATGCTGGCCAGGAGAAGGGCCCTCCTGTTGTCGCGGTTGCCGTCGCCGTCCATCCTGTCCGCCTGCGGGCCAGGGCCCTTGCCTCCCATGGTGCCACGCCCGGGGGGACGGCCTCTCCCTCTGGGGCGACCCGGAGGTGGCTGCGGCCAGAGGTTCGGTTAGGGTGGGAGATCCACTTCCGGGGGGTGCCTTGCGATCCATGCTCCAGAAGATCACCGCGCGGGACCAGCGCCTGGCCGGCTTCCGCCACTACGAGCTGCTGGTCCACGTCTACGTCGTGGTGCTGCTCATCAGCAACCTGCTGGGGCCCAAGCCCACCCAGGTGGGCCCCTTCATCTTCAGCGGCGCCCAGCTGCTCTTCCCCATCACCTACATCTTCAGCGACGTGTTCACGGAGGTCTACGGCTACGGCGGATCCCGGCGGGCCATCTGGATCGCCTTCCTGGCCAATGTGCTGATGGGCTTTTTCGCCCTGTTCATGGTGTGGCTGCCGGCGGCCCCCGCCTGGCCCGCGGAAAACCAGCGGGCCTTCGAGATCGTCTTCGGCGCCACGGCCCGGGGCATCGTGGCCAGCCTCGCAGCCTTCTGGACCGGCGAGTTCGTGAACAGCTACGTCATGGCGAGGATGAAGGTGTGGACCGGCGGCCGCTGGCTCTGGACCCGCACCATCGGCAGCACCGTGGCCGGCGAGGCGGTGGACAGCCTGGTGGTCACCTTCGGCCTCTTCGCCTTCACGCTGCCCGTGAAGACCATCCTCGTCATGGCGGGCAGCGGGTACGTCTTCAAGGTGCTCTACGAGGCCCTGGCCACGCCGATCACCTACGCCGTGGTGGGCTTCCTCAAGCGCACCGAGGGCGTGGACCTCTACGACGAGGGCACCGACTTCAGCCCCTTCGTGAAGGACGCCTGAGCGCCCGGGTGAGGAGCAAACGAGGGTCAAGCGAAGCGCGGCTTGGCCGCGAAGAGCGCGGGGGCCCGGGGGTGTTTGCGCAGTGAAGCGGGGCGAGGAACCCCCGGAAGGCTACCGGGGCGGGAACTTCGACAGGATGTCGCGGACGGCCCGGGGCACCACCTCGTCGGCGTCCTCGGGGTTGTCCAGGCCCGTGAGCGCACCGGCGGCGGCGCCCTGCCAGATCATCTGGTTGGACTTGAAGTCCACGATCTCGATGACGATGGTGCCTTCCTGGTAGTGGTGCACCTGGCTCGTGCTGGTGCCGATGCGCCCGTAGATGGGCCGGTAGCCCCAGCCCCAGCCGATGTGGGTGGTGGTGCGGTACCGGCGCTCCTGGACGATGGGATAGTAGGTGACGAGGAAGTCGGGGTCGGCCTTGGTCTCCATGACGAAGCCCTTGGCCTGAAGCTCCTTCTCCACGGCGGTCCGCACCCGCTTGTCCATGAGGCTCGTGGTGCCGCCCGTGCCCTTCTTCGAGGTGTAGTAGTCGAAGGTCTTGTAGCGGCCGTACGAGGCCGTCACGTCATAGTCGTAGGTCACGTGATAGCCGGAGCAGGCCCCGAGAAGGGCCAGGGAGAGCAGGGCGGCGGACAGGGACAGGGCGCGCATGGATCCTCCGGGGCACCATTATGGACGGGGCGGATCGGCAAAGGTTGAACCCCGTCAGTGGTCTAGGGTGGTATGGGGAATCCTGGAAACCGGAGGGAGCGGCTGTCCTGGTCTGTCCTGGGCTGTGAATTTGGTTTCGTTTCTTTGAACTGAAAGGGGAACAGGCCGATCCTGGTGGGGATGGTTCTCGATCCCACCCTTGACCCTGGCGCGTCCAGCCCCCTCTACCTGCAACTGCAGAGGCGCCTCCGTGGCCTCATCCAGCAGGGCGAGTGGCGTCCGGGCTCCCGCCTGCCCGCGGTGCCCGAGCTGGCGCAGCGCTGGGGCGTACACCGCCTCACGGTGCTCAAGGCCCTGGCCGGCCTGAAGCGCACGGGCTGGATCCAGACCGTGCAGGGCCGGGGCAGCTTCGTGGCCCCGCGGCTGCCGGAGGCCCCGGGTCTTCGGGCCAGCAGCGAGTTCCCCTTCGAGGGCTCACCCCTCCTCGTGCACGACGGGGAGCTGGGCTCCTGGCTGGGCGAGACGCTGGAACGGGCCCAGGACCGCCACCTGGTGAGCTTCTCCGCCGGCTTCATCCCCTCGGACCTGCTGCCCGGCGAGCAGCTGCGCCGCATCACCGCCCAGGTGCTGAAGGACCTCGGGTCGGAGGCCTGGGTCTATTCCGCCCCCGCCGGCCACGCGCCGTACCTGGAGGCCGTGAGCCGGTGGCTGGCCTCCGAGGACGAACCCATCGACGAGGGCTGGGGCATTCGCGCCATTCCCGGGGCCCAGTCGGGCCTGGCCCTGGCCCTGGAATCCTTCACGGTGCCCGGCGACCGCGTGCTGGTGGAGAGCCCCTGCTACGTCGGCATCCTGGCCCTCATCCGCGCCCTGGGCCGCGAGGCCGTGCCCGTGCCGGTGGACCGCCAGGGCCTGGACCCGGAGCGCCTGGCCTCGGCCCTCCAGCGCAGCGAGGCGAAGCTGCTCTTCACGGTGCCCAGCTTCCACAACCCCACGGGCATGACCCAGTCCAAGGCGCGCCGGGAGCGGGTGCTGGCGCTGACGCGGGCCCACGGCGTGATCGTCGTGACCGATTCCGCCTACGGCGACCTGCGCTTCTCGGGCAACTCCCTGCCGCCTTTCCGGCGCCTGGATGGCGCGGACCACGTCATCCACCTGGGCAGCTTCTCCAAGTCCCTGGCGGCCGGCCTGCGCCTGGGCTACCTCATCGCCAAGGACGACCTGCTGCGCCGCATGGCGCCCATCCAGGAAGTGCAGACCATCGCGCAGCCGCCCCTCCTGCAGGCGGTGGTGGCCCGCTTCCTCGACACGGGGGGCTTCCGGCGGCACCTGGCCCGGCTCCGCCGCGCCCTGAAGGAACGGCGCGACGCCATGGTGGAGGCCCTGGCCGAGCATTTCCCACCCGGCACCCAGGTGTCCGAGCCCAAGGGCGGCATGCACCTCTGGGTGGTGATGCCCGAAGAGTTCTCCGCCCTGGACCTGCACCGCGACGCCCTCCAGCATGGTCTTGGATTCGCGCCGGGCCCCCTCTTCTTCGCCGATGGGCGGGGCACCAACTGTCTTCGCCTGAACTTCTCCACCCACGACCCCGCGACCACCCGGGACGCCATCGCGCGCCTCGGCCACCTGGTTCATCGGGTCTGATCCGGTCCCCCACTCCCACCAAGGAGTTTCTGTGAGCCACGCCATGACCGCATCCCTGATCGACATCCGCCCCTCGGCCCACCCCGCCACCCCGGAGGAGCGGGCCAAGCGCATGACCAACCCCGGCTTCGGCCGCATGTTTACCGACCACATGGTGGTGGTGCCCTACAAGGAGGGCGAAGGCTGGGGCCAGGGCGTGCTGAAGGCCTACGGCCCCATCGAGATGGATCCTGCCGCCTCCGTGCTGCACTACGGCCAGGCCATCTTCGAGGGCTTCAAGGCCTACAAGCAGAAGGACGGCAGCATCGCCTCCTTCCGCCCCGAGGCCAATGCGCGCCGCTTCAACACCTCCGCGGCCCGGCTCGCCATGCCGGAGCTGCCCGAGGCCCTCTTCCTCGAAGCCGCGAAGGCCCTCATCACGCAGGACCAGGCCTGGGTGCCCGGCGCCGTGGGCGAGAGCCTCTACATGCGTCCCCTCATGATCGCCACTGAGGCGGCGCTCGGCGTGCGGGCCAGCAACGAATACCTCTTCATCCTCATGGCGAGCCCCAGCGGCGCCTACTTCCCCGCCGGCGTGAAGCCTGTGACGGTGTGGATCTCCGATGACTACGTCCGCGCCGCGCCCGGCGGCACCGGCTTCGCCAAGTGCGCCGGCAACTACGCCGCCAGCCTCGTGGCCCAGCGCCAGGCGAAGGGCGAGGGCTGCGACCAGGTGGTCTGGCTCGACGCGGTGCACCGCTCCTTCGTGGAGGAGATGGGCGGCATGAACATCTTCTTCGTCTACCAGGAGAAGGGAGAAACCGTGGTCGCCACGCCCGAGCTGACCGGCACCCTGCTGCCCGGCATCACCCGCGATAGCCTCCTGCAGCTGGCCCGCGAGCAGGGCTGGCGCGCCGAGGAGCGCAAGATCAGCGTGGACGAGTGGCGCGCCGCCATCCAGGAGGGCCGCATGACGGAAGTTTTCGCCTGCGGCACCGCCGCGGTGATCACCCCCGTGGGCCACGTGAAGTCCCGCAAGGGCGACTGGACCATCCACCAGGGCGAGACCGGCCCCGTGGCCGCGAAGCTGCGCGAAGTGCTGCTCAACATCCAGCATGGCCTCGCCCCCGACACCCACGGCTGGATGAAGAAGATCGTCTAGTCCGATCCGTCGTCATGGAAAGGGCCCGCCGACCGGCGGGCCCTTTCGCGTTCGGAAAATGTCAGAAGCAGAGCTTTCAGGGGTAGGTGAGGACGCTGGTGGCCGTGGCCCCGGCGCTCACCAGCACCTGGGTGCCCGTCTTCATGACTGGCGCGGCGCCGCTGGTGCTGCGCTGGGCGGTGACGCCGTAGGTGCCCGGAGCCAGGCCCAGGATGCCCGCCTGGTCCTGGGCCAGGCCCGAGTCCATAGGCTGAGAGCGCACGATGAGCGTCTGGGAACCGGTTCCGCCCGTGGACAGGGTCTGCCGCAATTCGCCCCAGGTTCCCTGGGTGGCGGTGGAGGCGGGCGTGATGGTGAGGGTGAGCGAGCCGGGTGTCTGCGGGGGGCTGAAGGCCAAGTTCACGGTGGTGGCCGTGGCGGTGGTGGCATTGACCGGCGCCGCCGCCAGGGCGGCGTAGGCGCTGAGGGTGCTGGCGGGCTGGGCCACCACGAAGTAGAGGTTGCCCGTGGGCAGGCCTTCCAGCACGTAGTTGCCGGAGGCGTCCGTGAAGGCCCGGCGCTGGACCGTGGCGAGGCCGCTGCCGTCCACGGTTTCCGCGAACACCTCCACCCCGGACAAGGCCGTGGCGCCGTCCCCGAGGTGACCGACGATGCGGGCGGTGCCCGCCAGGTCGAAGGCGCGGCCGGTGGCCTGAAAGGTGTGGGGTCCCCCGGCGCGGGCCTGCACGGCCTGCTGCCCGCTCAGCATGATGAGGGCCGACACGTTGGCGTTGCCGGAAACGGTGATGGGGCCGTTCACCACCGTGGTGGTGGGCATGCTCAGGGAAAGCTCGGTCCCGCCTGCGTTCACGAGGTAGGCGGGAACATGGATCGCGGAACTGTAGTTCACCGTGGCCCAGGTGAGGCGGAACTGGGTGTAGGTGGCGGCGGTGACTGTCGTGGCGGGCAGGATGCCCACGGCATGGCCGTTCTGCAGGGCCATCAGGTCGTAGGTGGCCTTGACGTTTCCGAGGGGAATCCAGGTGGCGCCATCGGCGGTCGCTTCCACCTTCTCGAGGCTCACCACGGCCTGGCTGTAGCCGGGGAAGCTGTCGCTGCCGAAGGCCAGGGCGAGGCTTCCCGTGGGCGTGGCGGTGCGGGTGAAGCCGCCGCCTCCGCCGCAGCCCAGGGTCATACCCAGGGAGAGCAGGCCGGCCAGGATGGATCGCACGTGCATGGGGGCTCCGGAAAAGGGGTCCAGATTCCAGTCTAGACCCGCGCCCCCCCTGCGGGTTCAAATCCCCCGCCCGCTTCCGGGTCAAGCGGGCCGACCCTCCGCGTGGTTCACCTATTTGGCGCGGGATCGCCGAAGCTCGCTCTCGCGAATGACCTCGGTCATGTCGGCCGCGGGCCGGATCTCCCAAGGCCCCATCTTCACGCCGGGGTGGTTCGAGAGCAGCTGGATGGCATGGTTCAGGTCCCTGGCCTCCAGCATCAGCAGCCCGCCGAGCAATTCCTTGGTCTCGGCATAGGGACCGTCCGTCACGGACACCTTGCCGTTCTGCAGCCGTAGCATGGTGGCGGTTTCCGGGCCCTGAAGCCCCTCGCCGCCCGCCCAGTGGCCGTTCTTCTTCAGCACCTCGTCGTAGGCGAGGCAGTCGTCGATCATGGCGTTCTGTTCGCTCGGGGACAGGGTGCCCCATCGCTTGACATCGAGGTAGCCGAAGCAGATGTATTTCATGGGTGGTTCCTCCAGGGTGGGTTGGATGACGTACACCCCCTAGTCGTTCGAAGGGGACCGGAATCGACAACGGTTTGGAACATTATTTCGGCAGCTCAGCCAGACGCCGCTCAAGCCATCGCCGTTCCGGTTCTTGCCGGGCCAGGCGCAGGGCCTGCTGGTAGGCCTGCCGGGCCTCGCCGGTTCTCTCCAAGCGGCGGAGGAAGTCAGCGCGCACCGAGTGGGCCAGGTGGTAGCCCTCCAGGTCGCCACCTCGGAGGATGGCCTCGACGAGGTCCAGGCCGGCCTGGGGGCCATCCCGCTTGGCCACCGCCACTGCCCGGTTGAGCGCCACCACGGGCGATGGTGCGATCCGCTCCAGCAGGCTGTACAGGCCGACCAGCTGGGACCAGTCGGTGGCCGCCTCCGCCGGGGCATCGGCATGAACCGCCGCGATCGCCGCCTGCAGCGTGTAGGGACCCAGTCGGTGCGACATCATCGCCTTGTCCAGCCACGCCTTGCCTTCCACCATCAGGGCGCGATCCCAACGCGAACGGTCCTGGTCCGCCAATAGGATCAGCTCCCCCTCCGGCGAGGTGCGCGCCGCGCGACGCGATTCGTGCAGCAGCATCAGGGCGAGGAGCCCCATGGCTTCAGGCTCCGGCAACAGCTCGTTGAGCAGGCGCCCCAGCCGGATCGCTTCGCCTGAAAGATCAGACCGCGTCAGCGCCGCGCCCGAGGAGGCGGAGTAGCCTTCGTTGAATACCAGGTAGATCACCCGCAGCACGGCGTCCAACCGGTCGGGCAGCTCGGCGCGGCCTGGCACTTCGTAGGGAATGCGGGCGTCGCGGATTTTCGCCTTGGCGCGGACGATGCGCTGGGCAAGCGTCGCGGGGGCGGTGAGGAAGGCGCTCGCGATTTCCTCCGTCGTCAGGCCGCAGACCTCGCGGAGGGTCAGGGCGATGGAGGCGTCACGGGGGAGCGCCGGATGGCAGCAGGTGAAGATGAGCCGGAGGCGGTCGTCCTCCACGGTCGCCTCGTCCAGATCCAGGATGCCTGAGACGGAATCGTCGGAGGGCTCGGCGAGGGATTCCAGCGGCGTGCTGAACCTGGCGCGCTGTCGCAGGCGATCAATGGCCTTGAACCGGCCGGTGGAGACGAGCCATGCACGGGGATGGTCCGGCAGGCCCTGCCTCGGCCAGATCTCGAGCGCCGCGGCAAACGCGTCATTCAAACCGTCCTCGGCCAGGTCGAAATCACCGAGCAGGCGAATCAGGGTGGCGAGGATCCGCCGCGACTCGGTGCGGAAGAGCGCATCCAGCAATTCCGGAATGCCCTCAGAGGGCATCGCGGCCATGGGCCCTCCCTCGCCGGACGGGCACCGCCGTGGCGCCTGCCGGCGCCACCAGGCAGGAATGGTTGGGCCCCTGGGCCAGAGATCCGGTGGACATCACGGCAGGCATGTTACCAACGGCTCCTGCCTTCCCTCTCCGTCTCGGCACGAAAAGCCGCCCGAAGGCGGCTTCATCTGGCGGAGGGAGCGAGATTCGAACTCGCGGTGAGCTCACACCCACGACGGTTTTCAAGACCGTTGCCTTAAACCGCTCGGCCATCCCTCCCTGCCTCCATCTTGAAGGCTGGGCGCGGGTCTGGGCAAGAAGCCTTGTGCGGGCGGGGGTCCAACGGTAATCTGGTGGACCTTGGAGAGATGCCGGAGTGGCCGATCGGGCTCGCCTGCTAAGCGAGTGTATTGGGTAAACCAGTACCGGGGGTTCGAATCCCCCTCTCTCCGCCACCACGCCGCCCCGCGACCGCGGGGCGGCTTCGCGCATGGCGGAGCGGCTTCGCTCGCGGCGTTCGCGGGCGGGATGCGCCCCTGGCCGGTGCCGCGGTGGGAAGGACACACATTGGCAGGCATCCGAGGCCTCGGCTCCGGTTCTGCCCCTGATTCGGAAAACCTCGTCCCTCAGGGCCGGGGAGTGGCGGCAGAAGAGGCGTCTCCTGAGCAGATGTTCCGACTATTCAGGTCTGGCACAGGCGAGAGGAGTCGAATCCCATGAAGGTCGTGCTCCACACCCCCTCGGGCGACACCGGCGACATCTCGGACTGGGTCGCCCGGTTCAGCGAAGGCTGGGCTGCGGGCAGCCGCTGCACCGATCAACTGGTGAACCTGCTGGGCCCGGAGGTGCGGCTGGTGGCGCCGGGGCTGCGTTCCACCCGGGGGCGGGTGGCCGCCCTGTCAGCCTTCCGGAAGACCTTCGAGGTGCTGCCGGACCTGACTGCCCAGGTGCACCGTTGGAGCGCCACGGGAGAGGCGCTCTTCCTGGAGATGACCTTCCGGGCCACCATCGGGGGCCGTGTCCTGGAATGGCATTCCGTGGACCGCGTGCTCTTCCATGACGGGGTGGCCGTGGAGCGCGTCGCCTACTTCAACCCGCTCAAGGTGCGGCGTGCCTTCCTCCGGAGCCCTGCGGGCTGGCTGCAGCTCCTCCGCCGGAAGCTGAAGGGCCTGTAGGCCGAAACGGGCGGGGTCATTGCCGAGGCAGGCCCAGGGTGGCCTTGGCTCCCTGGCGGTCGGCGCGGTTCGCGAGGGTGAGCGTTCCACCATGGGCCTCGGCGATCTGGCGGCTCAGCGCCAGGCCGATGCCAGACCCGTCCGGTTTCGTGGTGAAGAAGGGCACAAACAGGTTGGCCGGGTTTGCCAGACCCGGTCCCTCGTCCAGCACCTCGACCTCCAGCCAGGAAGGATGAGCCTGCCAGCGGAGGGTGACCGCCCCGCCAGTTTGCTGTGCGGCCTCCACCGCATTGCGAAGCAGGTTGATGAGCACCTGATCCAGCTGGTCGCCATCGGCCACGAGGGTCAGATCCGGACCGGGCTCCAGGCGCACCGGCTGACGGTTCTCCAGCTCCACCGCTCGCCGGATCCAGGGGCCGACTTCCAGGGGTCGCCGCTGGGGAGGTGGCAGCTTCGCCAGCTTGGCGTAGGCGTCCAGGAAGCGCTTCAGCGCCTCGCTCCGGCCAGCGATGATGCCGAGGCCCAGGACCAGGTCCTCCTTCAGGTCCGCAGGGGGAGGTTCCTGGTGGAGCAGGGTGCCGAGGCTTCCGGCCAGGCTATGGATGGGCGCCAGTGAATTGTTGATCTCGTGGCTGAGCACTCGGATGATGCGCTGCCAGGCTTGGCGCTCCTCCTCGCGGAGGGGCCGCGTCAGATCAGAGAGCACCAGCAGGCGGTGTGGCTGGCCAGCCTGGCGGAACAGGCTCCGCCGTACCTCCCAACGGCCCGTGTGGCCAGGGAAGGTCATGGCCGCCGCGCTGTCGGCGGGCCCGGCCAAGGCCTCCTCCAGCCCCAGCGTCCCGGCGGATTCGCCCAGGGCGCGCTCCCTGGGCCGGGCGAGGAAAGCCTCTCCGGCCCGGTTCAGGAGACAGAGGCGGCCCCCTGCATCGAAGGCAAACAGGGCCACGTCCATCTCGGCCATGACGGTCCGAAGCAGGGCCGAGGCGTCACGGGCGCCGAGGCGCTGCTGCTGGAACTGCTCGGCCAGATTGTTCAGTTCGACCATGGCCTGGTGGAGGGCATCCCCTCCCCCGGTGTCGCGGGCCCGGAAGGAATAGTCCCCTTCGCGCAGTGCCGCGAGCAGGTTGGCGAGGGTCTGCCAGGGGCGAAGGGCCCGCTCCTGCAGCCGGGCAGACATCCGCCACCAGACCGCAGCCGCGGTCGCGGCCAGGGCGGCCCGGAGGGGCCAGGGCCACGGGGCGACGGCAAGAAGGCCGCCGGCGAGGAGGAGGGCCGGGCCGCCTGCCATCAGCGAGAGCCCCTGGAGCTGGCGGTCGTGGGCAAGCGGCTTCATCCGCTGATCCCGAGTTTCTGAAGGCGGCGATACATGGCGCTGCGGCTGAGGCCGAGGGCCTCGGCGGCGGCCGAGGCCGTGCCAAAGCGGGCGAGGGCCTTGCGGACCAGGAGACCTTCCATGTCCTCGAGGCTCAGGTCTCCGGTGTCCAGGGATGCCTGCGGCCTGTCGAGCATGAGGTCGGAGGGACGGATGTGGTCGGAGGATCCCAGCAGGACCGCGCGTTCCATGGCGTGGTCGAGTTCCCGGACATTGCCCGGCCAGCGATGCTGCTCCAGAGCGCGCAGGGCGGCCTCGTCGAGGCGACGCGGGGGTTTCCGGTACCGCTGGGCGTGCCGCGCCAAGAAGGCCGAAGCCAGCGGCCCCACATCCTCCCGCCGCTCACGCAAGGGCGGAAGGTGCAGTTCGATGGTATTGATCCTGAAACGAAGGTCCTGGCGGAACCGCCCGGCTTGCACTTCCGCGGCAAGGTCGGCATTGGTGGCGGCCAGCAGGCGCACATCGGTCTTCAGGGTGGTCGAGGATCCCACCCGCTCGAACTCCCCCGTTTCGAGGACGCGCAGCAGGCGGGCCTGGAGGGAGAGGGGGGCGTTGGCGATCTCATCGAGGAAGAGGGTTCCTCCATCGGCTAGTTCGAAACGGCCGGCCCGGGGCGATTTCGCATCGGTGAAGGCGCCTTTCACATGGCCGAAGAGTTCGCTTTCCAGAACGCCTTCAGCCAGGCCTCCCGCGTTCAGGGTGAGGAAAGGCTGTGCGGCCCGGTTCGAGGCGGCGTGCAGCACCCGGGCCGCCAGGGACTTTCCGGTTCCGTTCTCGCCGGTGATGAGCACGTTGGCATCGCTGGGCGCCACTTTCCGAAGCAGCCCCAGGAACGCCTGCATGGCGGGCGATTCGGCCACCAGGGGCGGGATGCCATCGCCGCGAAGGAGCGCGTTTTCCGCCTCGAGCCGCTGGTTGCGGCGCAGTGCGGAGGACAGCTCCGCCTGAACCCTGAGTGTCGCCAAAAGCCGGGCGTTGTCCCAGGGTTTCTGGACGAAATCCTTTGCGCCCCTCCGCATCGCCTCCACCGCCAATTCGATGCTGCCAAAGCCCGTCATGACCACGACCGGGAGCTGGGGATCCAGGGCCTGCACCTGAGCCAGCAGGTCCATGCCCTCCTGGCCGGAAGTGGTATCGGCGCGGGAATTGAGATCCATCAGGAGGAGGTCGGGCCGCCTCGCGTCAAGCGCGGACAGGGCGGCGGCCGGCGTACCGGCGCGGTCCACCGAATAGCCCTCTCCCTTCAACAGGAGGCGGAGGGCTTCCTGCACGTCCACATGGTCATCGGCGATGAGGATGCGGGTGGGCATGGCAGCAGGTTACTCGCTTCGCAGCGCCGTGGCCGGATCCACCCGGGCGGCCCTGAAGGCCGGAAGGAGACAGGCCGCAAGGGCGGCAAGGATTAGCAGCACCGCGGCACCCAGAGGCCCCAGGAGGCCGGGATCCGGGAGTTCCACGACCCGTGCCTGGACGCCGCGGGTGAGTGCCAAGCCCAGCAGAAAACCGGCGGCGCCTCCCATCGCGGCGAGTCGGGTTGACTCTTGGAGCACCATGAGGAGGAGGTCCCGGGTCGTGGCGCCGAGGGCTGAGCGCACGCCGAATTCTCCTCGCCGTTCAGAGGTGTTCGCGGCCACGAGCCCAAACACGCCGCCCCCGGCCAGGAGGAGGGCCAGCACCGCGAACGCGGAGAAGAAGGCGCGGATCATTCGCTGGGGACCGAGGATGGCATTCATGTTTGCCTCCAATGGCCCGAAGTGGTGAATGGCCAGGCCCGGGCTGACCTCCCTCAGGACCTCGCGCATAAGCTCCTCGCTGGGACCTGGGCCGTCCGTCCGGATGACGGCGTGGAGCGTGCGGTACCACAGCGGCCCGCTCTGCGCGTTTGAAAGGTAGAACACCATGGGCGCCGGCTGGCCAGGGCCGAACTCCAGGTAGTCGTCGATCTCGCCCACCACGGTCACGGGGCCGCCGATGTCTACCTGGCGGCCGATGGGATCCGCGGATCCAAAGCAGGCGCTGGCGAGGCCACGGGTGAGGATGGCCACGCGGGGGTGGGCCGGGTCGTCCTCTTCGGTGAAATCCCTGCCGCGTCGGAAGCGCATGCCGAGGGCTGGCAGCGAGCCCGGGCCGGCTCCGCGCGCTTGCGGACCCAGCCTCTCGGTGCTGCCCAGGGCGCTCATGCCCAGGTCGCTCTTGAATCCGGTCATGGGCACGTTGTTGAACAACCCCGCAGCCTTCACCCCCGGAAGTTGCCGCAATCGATCCAGGAGCTGCTGCTGCAGGGCGTTGAACCTGCCAGGGTCTTGCAGGACGTCACGAGCTGGGCTGATCCGGAAAGACCAGGCCCCTTTGGGCTGGAATCCCGGATCCTTGGCCAGGAGCAGCCCAATGCCGCCCTGCAGCCAGGCGGCCACGCCGAGGGTGGCCGCCGCGAGCGCAAGCTGGCCGAGCACCAGACCCCGACGAAGGTTGCGCTGGCCGCCGAGGAGCCCTCGGCCTTGTTCCCGAGCCGCCTGCCCCAGGTTCGTGGCTGGCTGGCTGGCCAAGGCGCACAGGGCGCCAAGCAAAGGGCCGAGGATGACAGCGGCAGAGATCGAGGCGGCATCAAGACGGAGACCATCCAGGGGGAGATCCCGCAGGCCCCATTGCATTGCCTGACCGGCCGGACTCAGGGCGAGGTGCCCGAAGAGCAGGCCCAGGAGGGCGCCGCCGAGACCCAGCAGGGCGCCCTCCGTCAGCACGTGGCGACGCCACTCCAGCGGGGTGGCCCCCAGCGCGAACCGCACGGTCCACTCCTGCCGGCGGGCGGAGGCCCGGGCCACCAGCAGGGCCGAGGCGTTGAACACGGCCATGGCCAGGAGCAACAGCACCGCGAGATCGAGCGCCGCGAGGACCTTGAGACCTGATCCGAGCCAGTCTTCGATGAGGGGGTTGCACCCGTAGCCGTATCTGCCCGCGGTCAGATCCGAGGCGTACTCGGGTTGCAGAACCGCCAGCTGGTCGCCGAACCGGGCCATGTGCGCGCGCACTTGAGCGAGGGTGGTGGCGGGGCGAAGGCGGGCGAACACCCTCAGGTAGTGGGCGCCGAAGTTCGCCCGCTGAGCTGGCGACACGGCGAGAGGCTTGAAACATTGGGATCCCAGCGGCGTGTGGAAATCCTTGGGCAGCACGCCCACGACCCGATGCGGCCTCCCATCCAGGTCCAGGAGGCTTCCGAGAACCCCCGGGTTCCCCCCAAAGCGGCGCATCCAGTACCCGTGGCTGAGGATCAGAACCTCGCTCTGGCCGGGAGTTTCATCAGCGGAGCTAAAGTCCCGGCCCAGGAACGGAACCACCCCCAGCACCTGGAAGAAATTGGCGGTCACGCGTTCGAGATGCACGAATTCCGGCGTGTCGCCCGCCACGTTTCCCTGGGTGGGATCTGTGGCGGCCACGCCCTCAAAGACGTCATGCCCGGTCCGGAACAGCTCCAGTTCGCCGTAGGAAGGCGTGCCGTGGCGCTCAGGGCGGTCCATCCGACCATTCCAGAGGGCAACCAGCCGATCCGGGTGGGCCACTGGAAGGCTTCTCAGCAGCAGGCTTCGACGAAGGGCGAGCATCCAGACCAGTCCGCCCAGGCCGATGCCCAGAAGCAGCATCGCGGGAATGGATGTCTTGGGGTCGCGGATGAGGCTGCGTGCCAGCTGTTTCAATCGGGACATGCGGGGCTCCGGAAGGCGGGCGTGGGGCGTTTCCGAGGTGGGTTAGATGTCGGCCCGATGGCCCTCCTCAACCACCCGGCCATCGAAGAGGCGGATGCTGCGATCGGAGGACCGGGCGAAACGCTCATCGTGGGTGACCATGCAGATGGTGGAGCCCCGCCGGTGGAGGTCCTTCAGCAGGGCCATCACCGACTCGCCGTTGGTCGAGTCGAGATTCCCGGTGGGTTCGTCCGCCAGCAGGATCGCGGGCCGTCCGGCCACCGCGCGGGCCACGGCCACGCGCTGCTGCTGCCCACCGCTCAATTGGGAAGGCAGGTGGTTGGCCCGGTGGCTCATGCCCACGACCTCGAGGGAATCCAGCGCCCGCGCCCGCCGCTCGCCTGGAGGCATGCCGCGGTACACCAGCGGCAGTTCCACGTTCTCGAGGATGGTGAGGTCGCCGATGAGGTTGAAGCTCTGGAAAATGAAGCCGATCTCCCGGTTGCGGAGCCGCGCGCGCTCCCGGAGATCCAGCTGGCCGACGCCTTTCCCATGGAGGGAGTAGTGGCCCGACGAAGGCGCGTCCAGCAGCCCGAGGATGGCGAGCAAGGTGGATTTCCCGCATCCGGACGGGCCCGAGATGGAGACGAATTCCCCTTCATGGATGTCGAGCTGGATGTCGGACAGGGCGTGGGTCTCCACTTCATCCGTGATGAAGACTTTGCGGATGCCATCGAGACGGATGAGGGGATCGGCGGTCATGGTCGCTCCTTGCGGTTGGAGGGTCACTTGATCTGAATACGGTCCGAACCGTCCCAGGCTGAGGCATCGGAGAGGATCACCCGGTCGCCCGCCTGCAGGCCCGCCAGAACCTCCAGGGTGGCGACGGAACCCCGCCCGAAGGCCACCTTCACTCGGGTGGCTTCGGTTCCATCTGCCGACAGCCTGAACAGGCTGGCGCTGCCGTGAGCCTGGGCCTGGACGGGGCGTCCGACATACAACACGTCCGCGACCCGATCCACCTCCACGATGCCTTCGACGCTGAGGTCGAGGCGTGCGCCTTGGGGAAGGGGGCCGTCGAGGCTGACATCCACGGTGACTGTTCCGCCCTGGACCGAAGGGTCGATGCGGGTGATTTTTCCGGGCACCAGGCCGCTGCGGGTATCGATGTGGACAGGCTGGCCCAGCGCCAGGTCCTTGGCCTGGCTCTCGCCGATCTTCAGCTCGGCCTTCAACTGCGTGGGCTGGGCCACCTTCGCGAGGACCGCGCCCGGCTGGAGCTGCTGGCCCACCTGCACGGGCAGCTGCTGAAGCACGCCGTCCAGCCCTGCGCGGACCTTCAGGCCATCCACCTGGGCGCGCTTGAGCGTGCAAAGGGCCCGGGCCTGCTCGACCCTGGCCTCGAAGGTGGCCAGCTGGGCCTTGATGGAGTCCGATCCAATCTGAAGCCGGCTCTGTTCGATGACGAAGCGGGTTTCGAGTTCCTCATCCAGGGTTCTCGCCTTCAGAAGGTCCTGGTGGGAGATGAGCCCTGCTTTCGCCAGGGCCTCGCTCGCCTTCAGGCCCATACCCGCGTTGGACCGGTTCGCCTTCGCCGAGGCCATTGACGCGCGGACATCCAGCAGCTGGCCCTGCAGGCGGGCCCGGGCCGCCTGCAGATCGGCCTCGGCGGCCTTCAGCTGCCAGGCCGCGTCGAGGGCGGACTGTTGAAGCTCGGGATTGCTCAGTTCCAGAATGACATCGTCCGAATTCACGGCCGCACCTGGCAGGGCCACGAGGCGCTCCACGCGCCCGGCGGCGCCGGTGGTGAGCCAGCGCACATGCAGCGGCACGAGGGACCCGTTGCCCCGGATCTGGATGACGAGGGGGCCCCGCTTCACGGCATCCACCAGAAGGTTCTGGCGTTCCACCGTCGGGACTGCTGATCTCGACCGGGCCAGCCCCACCCCCAGCAGCAGCACCCCCGCACCGATCCCGATCGCCAGGGGCAGGTGGCGAGGGCGGGGCGCGGGATTTCGCGGGATGTCCATCAGGGCTCCGGCAGGGGGATGACCCCCTGTTGAGAGCCAAAGCCGTGCCGATGGTCCATGTTTAATCAATTCAACGCAAAGCTCGACATCTCACGATCCGGGACCAGGCTGGGTGTCCCGAAACCGGGACAGGGCGTCCCACGCATGGCGGCGCCTCATGGCCGCGCATCCCACCCTTCGGCCGCGCGGTAGCTGTGGTACCGGTCGGTGCCCAGGATGAGGTGGTCAGCGAGGGGGATACCGAGGGATTCGCCGGCGGCCTGGAGGCGCCGGGTCAGCTGGGTGTCCTCGCGGCTGGGGGTTGGATCGCCGCTGGGGTGGTTGTGGTAGGCCAGGGCGCTGCAGGCGCCATAACGCAGGGCCTCGCGAAAGAATTCCCTCGGGCTGATGAGGGTGGCGGTGGCCGTGCCCTGGCTGAGGATGCGCTCGGCGAGGAGGTCCCCCTTGGCGTTCAGCGCAAGGAGGCCGAAGCGTTCCTCTGTCCAGCCGCGGCAGCGCGGAAGCAGGTAGGCCCCGGCGGCGCGCGGGCTGGTGATCCGGGGGCGCTCGGCGCTCCGCTGGGTCCGACGGGCCAGCTCTAGCGCGGCCCACAGCTGGCTGGCCTTGGCGGGGCCCAGACCCGGCTGGTCCAGCCAGTCGGAGAGTCCGAGCGACAGGAGGCCCGCCAGGCCGCCGGTGCGCCCAAGCACGCCCTGGGCCAGCTCCACGGCGCTCTGGCCTTGGCGTCCCGTGCCCCAGAGCAGGGCCAGGAGGTCGGCGTCAGCCAGGCCCTCGCCCTGGCCCGCCAGGAGGCGTTCGCGGGGGCGTTGATCCGGTGAGAGGTCGAGGATGCGCACGGTTCCTCCCTCAGCAGCGGGTCCAGGCCCGCAGGCGGGGACGGTAGCGAAGCAGCTCCACCGTGCCGGACAGATCCAGGCGCAGGCAGAGCGCCTGGCGGCCATGGTGGAGGAACCAGACGTTCGCGGCGGCCCGGCGCCGCGGCATGACGGTGAGAGGGCGGGGATGCCCGTTCCCCCAGCCGCTGCCCGCCAGGCTCGGCGGCAGGGGGATGTCCTGGGGCCGACCCCAGCACACGCCCGCGGGCAGGTGGAGGCGGAGGCGCCCCTCGGTGGCCCCGCGGAGGGGCTCGATGACGACGGGTCGATGGTGGGCCGAAGCGAGGTTGAAGGCCAGCTGGAGGTTCCGGCGGAGTTCGGTTTGCGCGGCGCGGAGGGGTGGGCCTAGCGGTTCGGGCAGCAGGCGGACCGCCTGGCGGAGGTGGCGGAGGAAGGTGGCGGCGGCGTCGCGCATCAGATCCTCCTCCACGCCAGGAGGTCCTGCCGCCACCGCAGCACCTGCAGGTGGCCATGGCCCGACAGGCGCATGCAGAGCGCCTCGTTGCCGTTGTGCAGGAACCAGGTGCTGGCCAGCGCAGTGTGGCGGGGGGTGACGGTGAGGATGGGGTGGGCCTCGCCGGTGCGGGAGGCCACCGTGGGCGTGTCCATGCCGGGCGGGAGGGGGATATGGGCGGGCTTGCCCCACTTCACGTGCCGGCTGAGCTGCACCGGCAGGTGCTCCCCGACGCCGCTGGCCCGGCCCAGGGCCACCGTCACGTTGGTGCCCCGGGCCCGGGCGAGGGTGAAGGCCTGTTCCAGACTGCCCCGGATCTCCTGGTGGGCGGCCATGAGCTCGGTGGCACCCGTGTCCCAGGTATAGGTGCCCACGATGGCCAGGATGGCCACCACGGCCATGACCACGGTGAGTTCCAGCAGGGAGGTGCCCCGCTGGGAAGCGTTGCGGCAATCTGGACGCATCGCCCCCTCCTACCGCTTCAGGGCCGCGGGACGCGGCGCGGGGGTGGCGGCGAGGAAGGGCTTGAGCTTGGCGTAGGACTTCTCGCCGATGCCCTTCACGTTCATCAGCTCCTCGGGCCGCTGGAAGCCCCCGTGCTGCTTGCGGAAACCGACGATGCGCTCGGCCGTCTTCTGGCCGATCCGGGGCAGCTGCATGAGCTCCGTGACGGTGGCGGTGTTGAGGTTCACCGGCCGCTGGGGGGCCCGGGGGGCCTGGCCCGCGGCCGAGAGGGGAAGGGCCAGGGCGAGTGCCAGGGCCAGGGGGGTGAGGGGGTTGGACATGGTTGCCTCCTTTCAGGCCCCCATGTCTAATCGAGATTCGTTCCAATCTCTAAATTGTTGTAAATAAATAAATTGGATCAATATTAAAAATATATTCTGTCGTAATTGAATGACATATTTTTAGACAATCGATTCAAGCTGTTTTATTTGTTCTTTTGGATTGAGTCACTTTGAATTGAAGAATTCGTAGTCGATGACAGATATCTCTGTTCAAGCTTTTCGCCCCCGGATGCCTGTCGGCACCGCTACCCTGGAAAGGTCCGAGGAGCGCTGCAGGACCCGGCAGGTTGTCTGCGCGGGATCTCAGGCTCGGGCCATCTCCTTCGAACGGCGCTCACCTCAACCCTGAATCGAGGCGATGAGGTGGATCCCACCCGCCGTCCCGACCCTTCGAGGAGGTCCCCATGACCGTCGCCACCACCGACTTCATCGTCGCCGATCTTGCCCTTGCCGCCTGGGGCCGCAAGGAGATCGCCATCGCCGAGGGCGAGATGCCCGCCCTCATGGCCATCCGCAAGGAGTACGCCACCACGCAGCCCCTCAAGGGCGCGCGCATCGCCGGTTCCCTGCACATGACCATCCAGACCGCCGTGCTCATCGAGACGCTGAAGGCGCTGGGCGCCGACGTGCGTTGGGCCAGCTGCAACATCTTCAGCACCCAGGATCACGCCGCCGCCGCCATCGCCGCCGGGGGCACCCCGGTTTTCGCCGTGAAGGGCGAGACGCTGCCCGACTACTGGGACTACACGCACCGCATCTTCGATTTCGACGGCGGCGCGAACATGATCCTCGATGATGGCGGCGACGCCACCCTGCTGCTGCACCTGGGCGCCCGCGCCGAGCAGGACATCCACGTGCTGGATCACCCCGACAGCGAGGAGGCCACCGTGCTCTTCGCCGCCATCCGCAAGCGCATCGCCGAAAATCCAGGCTGGTACGCGGCCCAGCTGGCCAAGGTCCAGGGCGTGACCGAAGAGACCACCACCGGCGTCCATCGCCTCTACGAGATGGCCAAGAAGGGCGAGCTGAAGTTCCCCGCCATCAACGTCAACGACAGCGTCACCAAGAGCAAGTTCGACAACCTCTATGGCTGCCGCGAGTCCCTGGTGGACGCCATCAAGCGCGCCACCGACGTGATGGTCGCCGGCAAGATCGCCGTGGTGTGC
>Ga0316605_10000452_pt1 | contig 28797 bp, 28 predicted proteins | sample OWC_soil_day20_n_FD_207666 | JGI IMG/M metagenome (GOLD analysis project Ga0316605, IMG submission 207666) | Wetland soil microbial communities from Old Woman Creek delta, Ohio, United States - OWC_soil_day20_noCT | ecosystem: Environmental > Terrestrial > Soil > Wetlands | place: USA: Ohio...
GTTGGTGTTGGCTGAACGCTTCAGCTGGGCGCCGGGGCCATGCGGCACAGTATCCGCGCACAAGGTCTTGTAGAGCTTTTCGCTCAAATAATAGAGCTTGATGATCTGGGCGATGATCTTGGCAGCGCCCAGCGGCACCCCCGGCGTGTACCAGCCAGCGTGGAAGGCCGGATCGGCCTTGAAGGCATTCATCATCAGGTGGTGCATGGCCATGCCGGAAGCTGTCATGCGGGCTGCGGTGGCGACGGAAACGGCGCGTTCGATACGCTCCGGGTACATCGCTGCAAAACAAAGGGTGTGCATTGAGCCCATGGACGGCCCCGCCATGCACCACAGACGATCAACACCCATAGCGTCGAGAAAGGCGGCGGCAAAGCGCACCTGGTCACGCATGGTAATTGCAGGGAACATTGGCCCGTAACGGCAACCGGTCATCGGATCAATGGTCATCGGACTGCAAGTGCCGTACATGCCGCCCAGAGCATTGATCGACAGAATACGGAAACGGTCGGTATCAAAAGGTTTGCCCGCACCGATAACGCCATCCCACCAGCCGGCAACGGCATCCTTCTCGCTGTATTTTCCGGCGCAATGGTTGGAAGAAAGGCCACCGTGACAGATCAGGATGACCGGCCCCTTCGGGTTGCCATATTCCTCATAAGCCACCGGTGCCGAGCTAAGGGTGGCACCGCCTTCAGTGACGAAGGGTTGTGGCAGGATCAGGGATTTCTTTTCGACCAGCATGAGAACCTCCGCGCAGAAAACTTTCGACAAGCGCATTATCCTCAAACTTTAGCACCGACGCAGCCCGTAGAACTACGCGTCCGCAAGACGACAATATAGGACAAAGCGACAACAATACTCTTCTCCATTCGGTCAAAACGCAGAGACTACAATGATGTCTTTGAACCGCCTGCATTCACAAAAAGCGTGACCTTGAAGTCCAGCACCCACCTTTTTTTCGCCGAGGCACTTTCCCGCCTGCAAGGGCTGGCCGCGCTCGTTCCAGCGGCCCATGCCGCCTACCGGCCGCTGGTCAGTGACGGACTGATGTTTTTTCTGGGCCAGCTACCAGCGCCGCGTTTTGAAGCCATCATCGCCGAGCAGCTTGCCCTGCCACCCAACGCCTCGAATTTGCGGCGACTAATTGCCCTCTTTCGCCAATGCCCTACCCTGCACAAACTGGGGCAAGTGGTGGCACATGACCGCCGCCTGGACCTGGAACTGCGGCAACGCCTGCAAACACTGGAATCCTTGCCGCCCACAACCCCGATTAAAAAAGTCCTGCCGCAAATCCGCCAAGCAACGCGCCACATTGCCGGTTTGAAAGTCAGCCAGCGTGCTCTGGCCGAAGCCAGCGTCGCAATTGTCATTCCCTTCACCTGGCCAGATGCGCCGGCTGAGCTGCCGCAGCGCGGTGTTTTCAAGGTGCTGCGCCCCGGCGTTGTCGAAAAACTGGCGGAAGAACTGCCCATCTGGTCGCAACTCGGTGCCTATCTGGAGGAACGCTGCGTGGTGCATGGCCTGCCCAATTTCAGTTTCCGCGACACTCTGGAGAGCGTTGCCCGCCTGCTCGCCCATGAAATTCGACTGGAACAGGAGCAGGCACACCTGGCCGAAGCCCAAAACACTTACGGCGATTGGCCGCAGGTGCTGATTCCGAAGCTATTCCCCTTTTGTACGCCGAAAATAACGGCGATGGAACGTGTCGATGGCCACAAAATCACCGAGATTGCGGCATCGCCCTGGAGCCTTCGCCAGCGCGCCCGACTCGTCGTCGATGCCTTGCTAGCGCGTCCTTTTTGGCAGAGCGGCGCTTTTCACGCCGATCCGCACGCTGGCAACCTGATGATCACCCCGGATAACCGCCTCGCCATCCTCGACTGGGCGCTCATGACACAACTCAACAAAACCCAGCGTGAGGCCGTCATGCGGCTGATGCTGGCTGCACTCAGCCTGAATAACGCCCAAGTTTGCCGGGCAGTGGTAGAACTGGGTTCAGTGCGCGACCCGGCTGCCTTGCAAGCTGCTGTGGCAGAGTCGCTGACCGCCGTGCGCTGGGGGAGATTCCCCGGTTTCGACTGGCTAACCAATCTCCTTGATCGTCTGGCCAGTAAGGCGACGGCAAACTTCCCTAATGAACTCGTACTTTTCCGCAAGGCGCTGCTTACCCTCTCTGGCGTGGTGGCCGACATCTCCGAGCAAGCCAGCGTGGACGCGGTACTACTCGAAAGCGGCGCCGTCCATTTTTTCCGCCATTTGTCGACACGGCTCCTGGCACCAACGCAGTCACGTCATGCCGGTATTCAGCTATCGAACACAGATTTGCTGGGGGTCTGGCTCGGCGCACCAGCCACCGCTTGGCGTTTCTGGTTCCCAGGACAATAAACCTTTTACCGGCTTGGCGTGATCGCTTGCCGGGCAGCCGCCGCCCATTGCTGCTCCGCCTCGATCGGAGAGGTAAAACGTTTGGCCTGGGTAATGACTTCGTTGAACATCTGCAACGCTGCTTCGTGCTGGCCGAGCTGTTGCAGCAATTCGCCATAGCGAAAGCGCGCTTCCAACCCGACAAACTCGGGAATCAAAGCACGATAGGCGGCAAGCGCTTCGTCAGTCTTGCCACGTCCCTGCAAAAGGCGCGCGGCCAAAAGTCGAACTTCCTGCGGACGAAATTTCGGCGCATCGGCATTGAGCCGTGCAATCGCCATTTCCGCCTTGTCCCAGTATTCACCCTCGACCGCCACCCGCGCCAAGCCATAGAGCAATGCCCCGTCCGTCGCAAAAGCCCCTTGCAGACAGCTCTCGTAAAGACTAGCGGTTTCGGCATACATCTGGTGGTTGAAGCACTCTTCCGCCAGCGCCATTTTGTTGTCCACGCTGCCGCAGATTTCCAGTTCTTCCGCCCGCCGTTTGAGATCGACGTCGGGCTGCAGCTTTTTAATCAGATTGCGCGCCGTCTTGTGCGCCTGCCGCTGCTGACGAGAGCCGGGGAAAACTTCGACAAAATAGTAGATCAGGCAACCCATGACCGGAAAGGACATGATGACGAAAATCCACCAATACGGCCTACCGGTCTTGAAGACATGGTAGGCAAAGGAAAACTGGATGAGCAGGACAATGATTCCGAGCAGCGGCATAAAGACTCCTGGCCAAATAAGTTTTGTCGGATTATAGAACTTGAAAGGCGATGGCGTGCAGCGCCCTTTGGGGGTTGCCTCCGTCAATAAACACGCAAAACCTGTCTCAAGCCAAAGGGTTGCCGCCTCTCACATCTGGCGGAACAGGTGGGCATGGCCACGGCTGACAGCCAAGGTTTCAGGGCGATTACGTAATTTCAGATTAATACGGCCCTGTTCGTCGTGGCGCGCCGCAACAATCTGTCGACAATTGACCAGCGTACCGCGATGGATTTGCCAGAACAGTTCGGGATCCAACTGTTCGCTGAGCTCCTTGATCGGCGTGCGGATCAGCAGTTCCGCCTCGGCCGTGACAACCAGAGTGTATTTATCGGAGGCTTGGAAATAGCATATTTCTTCAACGGCAACCAAACGGACATTGCTGCCACATTGAGCACGTATCCAGCGCAGATAGGTCGGGGGGTGCGCAGTCACCAGGAAGCGGCGCAATTCGGAAAGTGTGTCTGCGTGATGGGGCCGGCAATCCTTCTTGAGCCGTGCGATGGTATTGGAGAGTCGTTCGTCGCTGACCGGCTTCAGGAGATAGTCAATGGCAGCCTGTTCAAACGCGGCAAGGGCATATTGGTCGTAGGCCGTAACAAAAACGATGCGACAGGGTCTGCTCATTCGTTCGGCGACTTCCAGTCCGGTAAGCCCGGGCATGCGAATGTCGAGAAATGCGATGTCCGGGCTTTCTTGTTCGATCAGTTTCAGGGCGTCGTCGCCATTATCCACAATGAAGCGAATGTCGAGTTCCGGCCATAATGTGGCCATCCTGGAAGAAAGGTACTTGGCCAGATGTGGTTCGTCCTCGGCAATAAGCGCGGTTGGATGCTGCACCATCAGATCTTGCATAGTCGTTTAAGCTACGCTTCCTTCGTAGTACATAATGGAATCCGGATTGAGGCAATGACACCGCCGTCGGCATTTTCACTCAATTCAAGCTTGCCTGTATCCCCATATAAGACATGAAGTCTGGATCGAATATTTTCGAGGCCAATGCCCATTTTCCCCATCTTGGCAAAGCCAATCCCATTGTCGCAAACCGTCAGATTCAAACAACCGTCTTTCTGATGTGCTGTGACCGTGATTTCCCCGCCACCGCGTTTTGGTTCAATGCCGTGGGTGACGGCATTTTCGACCAAAGGTTGCAGTAGCATGGGTGGAAAGGGCTGCGAACACAATTCGGGGTCGATGGCAAAAGTGTAATTGAGTCGTTCTCCCAAGCGAATCTTGAGGATTTCCAGATAGGCGCGGAGCAATTCGATTTCGTCTTTCAAACTGGCGCGCTCTGAACGTGTTCGCGCAAGGGAGGAACGCAGGTAGAGGATCAAGGCGTCCAGCAACTGGCGGGCCAGCATGGGCTCGGAATCAATCAGGACACTGACGTTGGAGAGCGTGTTGAAGAGAAAATGCGGTTCGATTTGTGCCTGAAGCATTCTGAGCTGGGCTTCGATACTGCGCTTGTCAGCCTCAAGTCTGTCAATTTCGCCTTGGCGCAATTCGGCCTGCAAACGTGCATTGCGTTCGCGCAGAATAAAAAAAATGGAAATCGTGCTGCCGAAAACGAGACTAATCAGGGTTGTCTGAAGCGCAACATGGTCGACCCCGATTGGCAAGTCAGCCAGCCAGCGCGCCAGAAATGAACCAATGAGACTGCCGCAAATTATGGATAGAACAATTGCCAACCAGCGTTGCCATCCCAACATGTTTCTGCGTACTGAAAATCCTATGGAAAAGAGGATGCTCAAGCCGATACATTGCGAAAAAAGCAGGTTGATAGCAAAGCCACGACCGAAACCAATGATTGTCAGCAAAACGGCGATCAGTGCATTGGCCGCAATGGTAAAGGCGAGGTTGACAAGAGAATGCATGGCACTAAATAGTATGCGGCAAAATCTGTAGGACTATCGGGTTTGTTGTGGCTATTTTACGAACTCTGCTTAAAACGCCAGGCTAATCCCGGCGAATATTACTTGATGTTCCGGTAACAGGCGATAAACGGAATTGGCACTGCCGCCGTAGCGACGGTAACCGCCTTCGATGCGCAGCTTGTCGGCGACCCAGGCGGCGGAAAGTGTGGCGATCCAGCCGCCGCCTTGTGGGCGCTGCAGGACATCGAGCGCCGTCGACCAGCCGCTGCCGGCCGGATCAGTCCAGGAGACGCGCAACAGATTGCCGCGCCGGGTCGAGCTTGGGTTCTGGAACATGCGCGTGCTCAACGCCAAGGCGCCGTTGACGCCTTCCGCCGGAATACCGGGCATGCCCAGCATAGCGTTGCGTATTTGGGTCTGACGCACCAGATTCTGCCAGTCTGCAGGTTTGGGCGCTGTGCCGTCCCACCAGGTTTCTGCCAGCACCGACCAGCCGTTGTCGGTTGTCCAGGTGGCGCCGAGCAAGGCTTTGGCCGGATTCTTCAGCGATTCGCTGATCATAATATTGGGATCGTCGGCGCTTCTGGCGAGCAGCAGGATGGGGTTGGCATTGGCGGGCAAGCGGATGGGCACGGTGCGCTCGCCGCGTTGTTGCACCAGGAAGGAGCCGTGAATTTCCAGGCTGGACTCCGGCACGCTGGAAAAAGCGGCGCCGGCTTCCAGACGGTAGCGCGAGGAATAACGGGCGACGCCGTGCAGGTCGGTGACGCCGATGCGGTTGAAATAGCGCAGGGTCAGCGAGCCGTCCTTGTTGGGCTCCGGCCCCCGGTTGCGATCCGGGTTGGCGATAATCAGCGACCAGGCTTGTTGGCCGGAGTAGTGTTCCCACATCAGATTGGGGATGCCTTCCAGGGCTTTCGGGATCAATTGCATGCGGGCTTCGCGTTGCACAACGTCAATGGGCCGGAAAGCGTAGCCGACATCGCCGGAGAGGATTTTCTTGCCGATGGTGAAGCGGTCAGCGCCGGAACCGAAGTCAATAAAGGCTTCGTTCGCTACCAGCCTGGTTTTGGGGTTTTGCCCTTCCTGCCCGGAAAAACTGCCCGTCAGCAAGACCGAGACTGAGCCAAGTTTGCCGCGCACTTCCTCTTCGAAACGGCCGTTGTCGCGGCCGAAGCCGGTCCGCGCCAGTCCGGCAGCGAAGGGGCTGTCCGGGCGAATCTGGTGAAACTCGCCGATAAGGCGGCTGGTCATGGTTAGGTCGACGCCGTTTTCGGCCTGGGCAGGCAGGGTGAGCAGCCCGCCCAAAGCAAGGATGCAAAGCGGTTTCAATTGTCGATCTCCGCCCGTACCAGGAAGGCCGGGTTGTAGTACTCATCGGACAAGGTCTTGGCGCTGCGCGACAAATAATGCACTTCGGTGCGCCGGTCCTTTTGCAAATGATCGGTGAGAGTCATCGTTGTCACCAGCTTGCGGCCATCGACATTACCCAGCTTGAACTCGGCCATTTTGGCGAGTTTGTCGGAAGCGACATACAACTCGGCCTTGACCGGAAAGCTACCGTTCTTGGCCACGTACAGCACGATGCGCGGATAGCTGACGCCTTTGCGCTGGCCGACGATATCGAGCTTGTAGCAGACAATGTCACCGACTTTTTCCTCGCCGACGATCTTGCCATCGTAGTCGCCCGACCAGGTCAGCGTGGCGACATCGCCGGTGGAGGCATCGCCCAGCAATTTCTGCATCGGCGTGATGCGCAAGGGCCGGGCGCTGCTCGGCATGACCAGCCAGAAATCGTCGCCGAGCATCAGCATTTTCTGGCCGCGCTCGACCGCGGAGCGGAAGACCACCAGCGAGCGGCGTTCGGGCTTGATAAATACGCTGTAGAGCCGGGTTTTATCGAGGGTTTCACCCTTGAAAACGCGCACCTCGGTATCGACGCGGGCCGATTCGAGATTGAGCCGGAACTCGTCGGCCTGCTTCAAGAGTGTTTTGACATCGGCGGCGAAACTGGTCGCGGAAACCAGCAGCGCGGCCAGGAAAAGAGCGGTTTTGCGATTAAACATGAGCGAGAGCCTCCGTAATGGGTTTGCGCGCCGCCTTGACGCTGACAAGCCAGGCCGCAATGCCGGAAACCAGCAGCACTGTCAGCGCGGCGCCGAGATAAAGCGGGGTGGAATAATTGATCAGCAAGGCATAGCCGGTGGAACGTCCGGGTGGCGGCGGCATCTGGAGATTGGCGAACATCAGGAAAACAGTGATTGCTAACGCCATCAGCATGCCGAGTACCGCACCGCCCCCGCCAATCACCAGCCCTTCCAGCACGAAATTGCGAACGATTTCGCCGGGCTGGCTGCCGATGGCGCGCAGGGTGCCGATTTCGCGGGTGCGTTCGACTACCGCCATGCCCAGCGTGTTGATCATGGCGAACAGGATGATGACGACCATGATGGCGCCGAGAATACCGAAAATTCGGTTGTACAACTCCTTGACCGACTGGTAGAACACCGCCAGATCGAGCCAGGTTTTCGCCGCCAGTTGCGGCTCGGCAGTCTTCACCAGCGCCAGGGTGGCGTCGGTCTGGCTGGTGTCCTTGAGGTAGAGCGACAGCGTGCTGACCTTGTCGGTCAATAGCAGTTTCTGCGCGGCAGGCAGGGCGGTGAGCACTAGACGCTTGTCGATATCCGGCACGCCAACGCTGATGATGCCCTTGACGGTGACATCGACGGCGTTGAGATTGCCTTCCGTCGTGGTGGCGAGCAGGGTCAGCGAACTGCCCGGTTTGGCCTTCATCTGCCTGGCCAGCTCGTTGCCGATGACGACTTCCGGCACTGAAGGCGCGGGTGAAGAAAGCACCTCGCCGGAAACAAAAGTCATTTGCGGGCCGCGCAGGCGAAATTCAGTTTCCGGATCGACGCCGGTGCCAACAAAAATGCTCGACTTGTCGCCATTGGAGATGAGGCCGGAGAAGTGCAGGCGTGGCACCACAGCGCGCACGCCGGGCATCTCGGCGAATTTTTCGGTCAACTTGCCGGCACCGGACAAGCCGTTTTTCATGGGCAGATCCTCGTCATCGCCAAAATAGGCGCTGTGGGCGACAACGACATGGCCGGTATCGCGGGCAGTCATTTCCGCCAGCGACTCATAAGTAAAGAGCGCAAAACCGCCACCGATCAAGCCGGCCGCCGTGCCGACTGCGATGATCAGCAGGGCCAGCAGTGCGCGGCGGCGATTGCGCAGCACATTTTTCCAGGCGAATAAAAGCCATTTCATCGCATTTCTCCATCAACCAGTTGGACAACACGGTCGCAGTGATCTGCCATGCGGTGATCGTGGGTGGCGACGACGACGGCGCTGCCCTGCTCGCTCGCCAATTGGCGCAGCAGATCGACGATCTGGGCGGCGGTGACCGAGTCGAGATTGGCCGTCGGTTCGTCGGCGATGACTAAATATGGCACCTTAATCAGCGCCCGAGCAATGGCAACGCGCTGACGCTGGCCACCGGACAAGGCATCCGGCAAACGGCGGGCGAATTGCTCGATACCGACGCGGGCCAAGGCCTGCCGCACCCGCTCATGCCTTTCCTGAGCAGGAACGCCGAGCAGTAGCAGCGGATATTCGACGTTGTCGTGCACATTCATCACCGGCACCAGATTGAAATTCTGGAAAACGAAGCCGACCTTCTCGCGTCGCAGGCGAGTTAGTTGCGCTTCCGCCATGCCATTGATCGCCGTTCCAGCTAGAAAGCGCTCACCTTCGTCCTGGTGATCGATCAGGCCGCAGATGTTGAGCAGCGTGCTTTTGCCGCTGCCGGAAGGGCCGGTCAGCGCCACCAGTTCGCCGGCTGCCACGTTCAGGCTGACGCCGCGCAGCGCCTCGACCGCCGTGTCGCCGGTGTTGTAGCGCTTGCGGATGCCGGTGAGGCGCACCCGTTCGCTGTTGGGAATGGTTGCACTCATTGCCCGAGTTCCTTCAGGCGGGCGCGCGCGCCGTCCGCTTCGGGGCCGGTTGTCTGTTTGGCCAGCGCTTGCTTGAGCAGGGCGGCTTCATCGGCGGAACGTTTTTCCTGTTTGGCCAGTTGTGCGGCCGTGATCAACACGGAAGCCTGGAAATTCGTGGGCGTCGTCGCCAGCGCCGGATTTTTCTGAATCTGTTCCAGTAGCGATTTGCCGCTGCTGCGGCGATGAAAAATGTCATCCTTCAGAATCAGGAAAGTACGGGCAGCCAGCATGCGGGTCTCCAGACTGACCGGGACGCCGCGCAGGCTTTGCGTATCGTGCTCGGGCTTGAGCTGGCGCAGTGCCTTATCGATGTGATCCAGCCCTTCCTCAGCCGCTTTCATCTTGTTCCATGGCATAAGCGCGTCACGCGCCCGGACACTGAGGGCGCTGCCCAGATAGGCACCGAACAGCGGCTGCCTGGGGTCGCTGGCGCTCAGTTTTTCAAAGGCGGCGATGGTCGGTTCGACCTGATCCTTGTCGCCGCTGCTGACGCGCTGGAACAGCGAAAAAGCCGACAGAAAAGCCGATTCAGCGGCTGAAACCGGCTGTTGCGCGACCTGCGCCGCACCTTGGGCTTGAACAGCAAGTGGGGAAAAAGTCAGGACAAGGGCCGAAACGAGAGCGGCAATACGGGAGTGCATGGTGATCCTCCAAAGTGGGTTGAACTTGGAGGCATACTAGGGAAGCTCGCGGACAAGGTCAGCCGCCTTGCGACGAAATGCAAAAAGCGCGGGATGAATTGTTTTGAGCTGCGATGAAAGAATGTCGTTTTGGAGGGCTTGTCCTCAGCGAACCCCTCAAATCAAAGCACTTGTTTCTGCTGAACACAAAATTTGTATCGCGCCACAAAGGAAAATCCTGTTCAATGCATGAACGAGAGGATCTTGGATTTGGAAGAAGAATGCCTTTTAGGAAGGCCAAGCCAAAGTAGCCGGAGTAAAATTGCGCCATGCACTCTCCGCGCTTTGTCCACCTCCGCCTGCATTCCGAATATTCGATCACCGACGGTATGGTTCGCCTTGACGTTGGCAAGAACCATGACTGCCCGCCGGTCAAACGGGCAGCCGCCGACGGCATGCCGGCCCTGGCGCTGACTGATCTCGGCAACCTGTTCGGCCTGCTCAAGTTTTATTCTGGCGCCCGCAGCAAGGGCATCAAGCCCATCGTCGGCGCCGATGTCTGGATCAGCAACCGCAACGCGCCAGAAGCTCCTTTCCGCTTGCTCCTGCTGGTCAAAAATCGCCAGGGCTATCAACAACTGTGCGAATTACTGACTCGCGCCCACCTGGCACCAGAACGGCGCGACAAGGCCATCATCCAGCGCGAGTGGTTCCGGGACATCGGCAGCGACGGCCTGATTGCGCTTTCCGGCGCCCAACTGGGCGATGTTGGCGATGCACTATCGGCTGGCAATCATGCCTTGGCACGTAAACGTTGCAAGGAATGGTCTACCATTTTTCCCGATTCTTTCTATCTGGAAGTGCAGCGCTTTGGCCAGGAACAACAGGAAATTCAGGTGCAGGCCATGGCCGGTCTGGCGGGAGAACTGGGGCTGCCGCTGGTGGCGACCCACCCGGTACAGTTCATGGCGCGCGAGGATTTTCGCGCCCACGAGGCACGCGTCTGTATTGCTGAAGGTTATGGCTTGGGCGATACGCGCCGACCAAAGGTTTTTACTGAAGAGCAGTATTTCAAAAGCCAGACTGAAATGGCCGAGCTTTTTGCCGACCTACCGGCAGCGCTCGAAAATACGCTGGAAATTGCCAAGCGCTGCAATATCGAGCTGACGCTGGGCAAAAATTTCCTCCCCGATTTCCCGACCCCGGAGGGTATGACCCTCAACGATTTTCTGGTACATCTGGCCAAGGAAGGGCTGGAAAAACGCCTGCTTCAGCTTTACCCCGACGCGGCACAACGCGAGAGCAAACGTGCCGAGTATGAGGAACGACTGGCCTTCGAATGCAAAACCATCATCCAGATGGGTTTTCCCGGCTACTTCCTGATCGTCGCCGACTTTATCAACTGGGCCAAACAAAACGGCGTGCCGGTTGGACCCGGACGCGGCTCCGGCGCAGGTTCTCTGGTCGCCTACAGTCTGGGCATCACCGATCTCGACCCGCTGGCCTACGCCCTGCTTTTTGAGCGTTTTCTCAATCCGGAACGGGTGTCGATGCCCGACTTCGACGTCGATTTCTGTCAGGACAACCGCTGGCGCGTCATCGAGTATGTCCGGCAACGCTATGGTTCAGATGCCGTCAGCCAGATCGTCACTTTCGGCACCATGTCTTCGAAGGCAGTGGTGCGCGACGTTGGCCGCGTCCTCGATTTGCCCTACTCCTTGTGCGACAGAATTTCCAAGCTCATTCCGGTGGTGCAGAACAAGCCATTATCGCTGGCCGAAGCGCTGGAAAAGGAACCAGCGCTGAAAGCGATGCTGAAAGATGAGCAGGACGGTGAATCGCTCGGCGAATTGTTTGCCCTGGCCGAAAAACTGGAGGATTTAACCCGCAACGTCGGCATGCACGCTGGCGGCGTTTTGATCGCGCCGGGGCGCATCACCGATTTCTGTCCGATTTATCAGGCCGCTGGCAACGATGCCTCGCCGGTATCGCAATTCGACAAGGACGATGTCGAAAAAGCCGGTCTGGTCAAATTCGACTTTTTGGGTTTGCGCAACCTGACCATCATCCAGTTGGCGCTCGAATACGTTGAGCGCCTGACTGGCGAGAAGCTTGACTTGATGAGCCTAGGCTTCAATGACCCGGCGGCCTACCAGATTTTGAAAGAGGCTAATACCACGGCCATCTTCCAGGTCGAATCGGAAGGCATGAAAAAGCTGCTGAAGAAGCTCGCGCCCGACCGTTTTGAAGACATCATCGCCGTGCTGGCGCTCTATCGCCCCGGCCCGCTCGGTTCGGGCATGGTTGACGACTTCATCCTGCGCAAGAAGGGTCAGCAGAAAATCGACTATTTCCACCCCGACCTGACCGCCTGCCTGTCGCCGACATACGGCGTCATTGTTTATCAGGAACAGGTGATGCAGATTTCGCAGATCATCGGCGGCTATACGCTCGGTGGCGCCGACATGCTGCGCCGCGCCATGGGCAAGAAAAAGCCGGAGGAAATGGCCAAGCACCGCGCCACCATTGCCGAAGGCGCCAAAGAAAAGGGCTACGAACCGGCGCTGGCCGAACACCTGTTCGACCTGATGACCAAGTTTGCCGAGTACGGCTTCAACAAGTCGCACACCGCCGCCTACGCCGTCGTCACCTATCACACGGCGTGGCTGAAGGCGCACCATTGTTCGGCCTTCATGGCAGCGACCCTGTCGTCGGACATGGACAACACCGACACAGTCAAGATTTTTTACGACGACGCCATCCATAACCAGCTCAAAATTCTGGGGCCGGACATCAATGCTTCGGCCTACAAATTCGAGCCGGTCGACCGACAGACCATCCGCTATGGCCTGGGTGCCATCAAGGGTACAGGCGAACAGGCGGTCAATGTCATTCTGGAAGCGCGCAAGAACGACGGGCCTTTCAAAGATTTATTCGAATTCTGCCGCCGTTGCGACAAGCGCATGGTCAACCGCCGCACCATCGAAGCGCTGGTCAGAGCCGGTGCTTTTGACAGCCTCGATAGCAATCGCGCCCGCCTGCTCGCCAGCGTCGGCCTCGCCATCGACGCCGCCGAACAGGCTGAACGCAACGCCTTGCAGGCCGGATTGTTCGACTTTGACGATACTGTCGACGAACACGCGCCGCAGTACATCGAAACGCCGCCCTGGAGCGAAAAAGAACGCCTGGCGCAAGAAAAACAGGCGCTCGGCTTTTTCATTTCCGGCCACCCCTACCACGCCTGCCGCCAGGAGCTCTCCGCCTTTGTGCGACGCAGCCTGGCGCAAATCGAACCGTCCAAGGAGATGACTGTTCTGGCCGGCATCGTCGTCGGCATGCGTAGCCAGATGACCCGCCGTGGAAAAATGCTCTTTGTCCAGATAGACGACGGCACATCCACGCTCGAAGTCTCCGTCTTCAACGAATTGTTCGAGGCCGAACGCAGCAAGATCGAGGTTGACGAAGTGCTGGTGGTCGAGGGCAAGGTCAGTTACGACGACTTTTCCGGGGGCAACCGCATTGTTGCCGACAAACTGATGACCCTGGGCGAGGCACGCGCCCGCTTTGCCAGTCACCTGCTGCTGAACATGAACGGCATGGCTGACATGCGCCGCCTCAAATCCCTGCTCTCGCCCTTTTGTCCGGGCACAGCGCCGGTGCGCCTGCGTTACCGCAATCAGTCCGCCGAATGTGAAATGGTACTGGGCGACAGCCTGCGGGTTCGCCTCGACGACGCACTGCTCTCTGAACTGACCGCCTGGCTGGGGTCAGAAAACGCCCGGGTGATTTATCCCTGAGAGTCCTCGGGTGGCAACGCTGGCAGGCTTTTTGTTTCTGCATCCAGCGCCTGCAAGGCCTGGAAAATGGCGCGGAAGCTTTTTGGCGGTTTATTGCCTTCCTTTTCCTTCAGGGCATTGCGGCGCAGGTTGCGCAAATGGGTCAGGTCAGCGCCGGGCCAGGTTTCAGCGATTTCGTGCAGCGCCTGTTCATCTTCGAGCAAGCGCTCGCGCAGGCGTTCGAGTCGATGCAAGCGCGCCGTTTCTACTGCCGATTCGCCGCGCAACAAGGCCAAACCGGCACGAATAGGCTCCGGGTCATTCTGGCGCATTAACTTGCCGATGTATTGCAATTGCCGACGTTTGGCCTCGTGCTTGGTAAAGCGCTGCCAATCGAGAAGTGCCGCCAGCAAATCTTCCGGCAGATTGATACGCTTCAATTGGTCGCGGGAAAGCGCCACCAGCGCGGAACCAAGCTCCTGCAGCTCGTGCATCTCTTCTTTTTTACGGGTTTTGGAGACAACGTTATCGTCGTCAATAATGGTTTGTTGCCTTCGCATGGAGCATTCTGAAAATACCAAGGGCTATCATCATAGCCGTTTTCAGTACCCAGCCGCTCAAAAAACCAGCAGTCTAGTTGGACTTGAGCCTGGCGGGATCAACCAGCACGGCATTAAAGCCGAATTTGCAGCAGCCCGTTGCATTGGCTGCGTTGACCGCCGATGTACCACTGGCAAAGTCGACAGAATAAAAATGACCCTTGCCATGGTGATCAAACTTGGCAATTTTGCGGATTTCTCCAAAACGGGAAAAAAAGCGCTCAAGACGCACTTCGAGATCCTCGGCCGCTGTCAGCAGACCCAATAGCTCAATGCGACCCTGCTGCCCAGACTCGAAATTTACAGTTTTCATTAAACTCGCCTCACCTTTGCATGCTCGACTTATTTTGTACTACACCGATTGCACGCTTGCGATTCTAGGACAATTACCATGCCAATCGGACATCTAATTTCCCGTTTTGGGTAAGCAGACTCCGAGAAAAATTTCTCTCCCCAAAATGAGCAATATCATGTGGTTTTCTAATATTCTGGCCGATACAATCAAATCATTGCTGGCTTTTTGCACTAAAAAGTGCTTTTTCTATTACTTTCCGCATAGTTGCGATAAAAAGAAAGCTCCATGCCAAAACAAAAGGATGGAAAAGACTGTTGCCAGAACGGCGAAATCAAGCCATTTCTCTTCGGTGGCCACTGCCAGGATTGCGGCCACCTGGATGAGAATGCCTTGCAGCACAATTGGCATCCGCCGCTGTTTGTCATCCAGACCTTTCTCAGCAAGTACATGAAATTGCTTTACCGCACCTTTGACGGCGACCTGATCATGGCGATCGTCATGTGCGAAATCTGGCAATACAATCTCGGCCGTTATTTCTCCCGGGCCGGCTGCGAAAACAACGCCCCCGACCTCAACCACCAGGAGCGCCGCCAGACCCTTCTGCCGCCCTGCAACACTTATTCGATCAGCCAATCACTTGGCGTTCCCAATGAAACCGTGCGCCGCAAAATCAAGAAACTCATCGAATTAGGCTGGGTGCACCGCAATGGCAACGGTGAATTGACCTCTACTGTGGCGAGCGAAGAACGTTTCTTGCCGGAAAACATTCTTGAATTTTCTCGTGAATTCGCCAGCCACGCCCGCCATGCACTGGCGCTACTGGGCGAGGGAGAAAACCCGCAAGCACAGAAATCATTTGAAACAAAGCAGGGTGCGCCGGAAAAGCTTTGATTACATCCTTGTGCTTCAATGATGCTCGTGGACAGGCGCGCCGCGCCAGACCAAAGCACGAGGAGATCGTCATGAACAATAAATTCAAATCCGCACTACTGTCGGTTATTCTGGTATTTGGATTGGCCGGCTCGGCTTATGCGGGGCCGCGCCATGGGGGACATTATTCCCAACGTGGACATTATTCGCATCGCAGCCATGACAACTGGGGTGGCGTCGCCGCCGCCGTCATCGTCACTGGGCTGATTGCCGCCGCCATCGCCAACAGCCAGCAACAACAGGTCGAAGTTGCGCCGCCGCAACCAACTTACTCTCCCGGCGGTACTTGGTACTACTGCGCATCGGCCGGGCAGTACTACCCGCAAGTCGGCTACTGCCCTGAAGGCTGGCGAGCCGTCCAGCAGTAATTGACTGCACAGGCTTCATTCTGCGCCGGCAGAGTGAATACGGCGGTCCGGACTGCTATCATGGCGGCTTTCTTGACGAAAGCCGCCATTTTTTATGTCCAGCCCCAACGCGCGCTTTTCCTATGCCTTTTCCGACTTGCAACAACTGGCGCAAGACGTCCTTGATCATGCCCGCAAATCCGGCGCTACCGCCTGTGACGCGGATGTTTCGGAAGGCTTCGGCCACTCGGTGACGGTACGCTGCGGCGAGGTCGAAACCATCGAATACAACCGCGACAAAGGCATCGGCGTGACTGTTTATGCCGGCCAGCGCAAAGGCTATGCCAGCACCTCGGATTTTTCGCCGGCAGCATTGCGCGACACGGTTGAAGCAGCGCTCAACATCGCCCGTTTCACCGCTGCCGATCCCTGCGCCGGCCTGCCGGAAGCTGAACTTCTCGCCCGTGATTGCCCGGAACTTGACCTCTATCACCCTTGGCGACAACCAATTGATGCCGCCATCGAGATCGCTCACCAGATCGAAGAAGCCGCTTTCGATGCCAGTCCGCTGATCAGCAATTCAGAAGGCGCTGCGGTTTCCACCCAGGAATCACAGTTTGTTTCAGCCAACAGCCTGGGCTTCATGGGCGGCTATCCGACTTCCCGGCACTACCTCTCCTGCGCCGTCATCGCTGGCAAAAACGACAGCATGCAACGCGACGACTGGTACAGCACGCGCCGCAATGCTGCCGAACTGGATTCGCCCGCCTCGGTTGGCGCCAAGGCCGCCAGCCGCGCCGTCGCCCGCTTGAATGGCCAGAGGATCAAAACCGGCGAGTTTCCGGTCATTTTTGAAGCGCCTATCGCCGCCAGCCTGCTCGGCAATTTCGTTCATGCGGTCAGCGGTGGCGCCCTTTATCGCAAATCTTCTTTCTTGCTCGACCACCTCGGCAAGCGGATTTTCCCGGACTTCGTTCGCATCAGTGAGCGCCCACACCTGCCGCGCGGCCTTGCCAGCTCATCATTCGACAACGAGTGTGTGGCCAGCCGCGACCGTGAAGTGGTCGATGGCGGCATCCTGCAGGGCTATTTTCTCAATGTGTACAGCGCCCGCAAACTGGGCATGCAGACCACGGCCAATGCCGGCGGCAGCCACAATCTCATTCTTGAACCAGGCGAACATGACCTTGACGGCCTGCTCCGGCTTATGGGCAAGGGCCTGCTCGTCACCGAATTGCTCGGCCACGGCGTCAATATCGTCACCGGCGACTATTCGCGCGGCGCTGCCGGTTTCTGGGTCGAAAATGGCCGTATCGCTTACCCGGTGGAGGAAATCACCATCGCCAGCAACCTGCGCGACATGTTCGCCAACATCACCGCCATCGGCAAGGACATGCTGGTGCGCGGATCCAAGCAAACCGGCTCCATACTCATCAAGCAGATGACCATTGGCGGCCAATGAGTGGCCAACGCTGCTGATAGCCTCTGGCTATCAAAAGCATTACATCATTCAATTTGTTCCCCTTTGCTGGCAGGCGTAACATCACTTCGTCAAACAACCCACAAGGAGCACTGCCATGTCACTCATCAACACTGAAATCAAACCCTTCAAGACCACCGCCTACCATGAGGGCAAGTTTGTACCGGTCACCAACGCTGACCTCAAGGGCAAGTGGGCTATCGTGTTCTTCTACCCGGCCGATTTCACCTTTGTCTGCCCGACAGAACTCGGTGATCTTGCTGACGTTTACCCGGAATTCAAGAAACTTGGGGTTGAGATTTACTCGGTTTCTACCGACACCCATTTCACCCACAAAGCGTGGCATGACGCCTCGGACACGATCAAGAAAATCCAGTACCCGATGCTGGGCGACCCGACCGGCACCATTTCGCGCAACTTCGGCGTAATGATCGAAGAGGAAGGGCTGGCTCTGCGCGGCACTTTCGTCATCAACCCGGAAGGCGTCATCAAGGTCTGTGAAATCCACGATCTCGGTATAGGTCGCGATGCCAAGGAATTGCTGCGCAAAGTCCAAGCGGCACAATACGTTGCCAGCCATCCGGGTGAAGTCTGCCCGGCCAAGTGGACGCCGGGCGCTGCATCGCTGGCACCCTCGCTCGACCTGGTTGGCAAGATTTAATCTCCTCGCAAGCCATTGCCTCCGGGAAGCACTCCCGGAGGTTTTTTATATCTCCGACGAAAGCGTGACCAATGCTGGACGACAACCTGAAAACGCAGCTCAAGGCTTATCTCGAACGCCTGCAGCAACCCATCGAAATCAGCGCCTTCATCGATGAGGGCGAAGCCTCCAGTCAAATGCAGGCCATGCTCGACGACATTGCCACGCTTTCCGACAAGATCACGTTAAGCATGACACAAAACGCAAGTGAGCGCACGCCCTCATTCGCCATTGCACGCCAGGGCGAAGCGCCCCGCATCCGTTTTGCCGGCATCCCGCTTGGTCACGAATTCACTTCTTTGGTACTGGCGCTCCTGCACAGTGGCGGCCACCCGCCCAAGACGGAAGAATCCGTACTGCAGCAAATCCGCAACCTGGAAGGCGATTTCCGCTTCGAGACCTACATTTCCCTTTCCTGCCACAACTGCCCTGACGTTGTGCAGGCGCTCAACCTGATGGCGGCGCAAAACCCGCGCATTCAGCACATCATGATTGATGGCGCGCTTTTTCAGGACGAGGTTAATAGCCGGCAAATCATGGCCGTCCCCACTGTTTTCCTGAACGGCCAAGCCTTTGGCCAAGGTCGCATGGAATTGCCGGAAATCTTGGCCAAAGTCGATACCGGCGCCAGCCACCGCGAAGCAGAAAAGATCAGTGCCAGAGCGCCCTACGACCTGCTCGTCGTCGGCGGTGGCCCGGCCGGCGCGGCCGCCGCCATCTATGCCGCCCGCAAAGGCATACGCACCGGCATCGTCGCCGAACGTTTCGGCGGTCAGGTACTCGATACCCTGGCCATTGAAAATTTCATTTCGGTGCAGGAAACCGAAGGCCCCAAACTGGTCGCAGCGCTGGAACAACACGTCAAGACTTACGACGTTGATGTGATGACCCTGCAGCACGCCGCCGCACTGCGCACCGGCAAACTGTTTGAGGTCGAACTCGAAAGCGGTGCCAGCCTCAAGGCCAAAGCGGTGCTCATCGCCACCGGCGCCCACTGGCGAGAAATGAAGGTACCGGGCGAGCGCGAATACCGCAGCAAGGGCGTAGCTTACTGCCCGCACTGCGACGGCCCGCTCTTCAAGGGCAAGCGCATTGCGGTCATTGGCGGCGGCAATTCCGGCGTCGAAGCCGCCATCGACCTGGCCGGTATTGTCGAACACGTCACCCTGATCGAATTTGAGAAACGCCTGCGCGCCGACGCCGTGTTGCAGAAAAAACTCGGCACTCTGGCCAACGTCACCGTTCTCACCAATGCCCAAACCACCGAGGTCATCGGCGACGGCCAGAGAGTCAGCGGCCTCAACTACCGCGAACGTGACAGTGGTGCCGCAAAGCATCTGTCAGTCGAAGGCATTTTCGTCCAGATTGGCCTGCTACCCAATTCTGTCTGGTTGAAAGATACCTTGAAACTCAACCACTTCGGCGAAATTGAAATTGACGCCCACGGCCAGACTTCAATTCCGGGCGTCTTTGCCGCCGGCGATGTCACCACCGTCCCCTACAAGCAGATCATCATCGCCATGGGCGAAGGCGCCAGAGCCTCGCTCGGCGCTTTCGACTACCTGATTCGCAGTTCTGTGTAGCCGACATTGGCACCGGATGGGCAACTTGTTGCCCATCTGACCAATCACTTCCAGCCAGTCGGCAAATTGCTGCACTGCGTCATAGGTTATAATCACGCCTTGTTTTCCTGAACCGGCTCTGAATCCCATGACCAAGCTTATTGCCCTGATTTTCTCTGTGCTCACTCTGGTGGCACTCCCTGCCCACGCCCAGCAACTCCCGGTTGCGCCATCGCTTGCCGCCAAATCCTGGCTGCTGCTTGAAGTTAGCTCCGGCCAACTGCTCACCTCGCAAGCTCCGGACGAACGCATCGAACCCGCTTCGCTGACCAAGCTGATGACGGCCTACCTCACCTTCTCGGCCATCCGCCAGAAAACCATTGCACTCAACCAGGCCGTGCCGGTCTCGGAAAAAGCCTGGCGTACCGGCGGTTCCAAGATGTTCATCAAGATCGGCGACCAGGTTCCGGTCGAGGAATTGATCAAGGGCATGATCGTCCAATCCGGCAACGACGCCTGCGTTGCCCTGGCCGAAGCCATCAGCGGCAGCGAAGAAGCCTTCGCCGCCCTGATGAACCGCGAAGCCGCGCGACTTGGCATGAGTTCCAGCCAGTTCACCAACTCCACCGGCCTGCCTGATCCCAAACTGCGCACCACGGCACGCGATCTTTCCCTGCTGGCCGCCGCCCTCATTCGCGACTTTCCGGACGAGTACGCCAAGTATTACTCGATGAAGGAATATCGCTACAACAACATCACCCAGCACAACCGCAATCGCCTGCTGTGGGCTGATCCGACCGTCGATGGCGTCAAGACCGGCTTTACCGAAGCCGCTGGTTACTGCCTGATTTCCTCCGCCAAGCGCGGCCCGCGCCGTCTGCTTTCCGTCGTCCTCGGTACCAGTTCCGACGCCGCCCGCGCTTCCGAATCGCTCAAGTTGCTCAACTGGGGTTACCAGTTCTTCGACGCCGTGCAGCTTTACGGCAAAGGCCAGCCCGTTTCGACGCCACGCGTCTGGAAGGGCGCAGAAAACACCGTCAAAATTGGCTTCGAGCGCGATTTTATCGTCGCCGTACCCAAGGGTTACGCCAACAAGATCGACGCCCAATTTATCGTCCAGCAACCGCTGATGGCACCAATCATCGCAGGTCAGAAAATTGGCAGCGTCAAACTGGTGGTCGATGGCAAGCCTTTCGGCGACTTCCCTACCGTCGCGCTCTCGCCTGTGCCGGTAGCCAGTTTCTTCGGCCGTGCCTACGACAGCATGCGGCTCTGGTTTCAGTAATCTGACCCTGGCAAACTGACATGGCAGAAACCCACAACCCCTTTGCACCACCAAAAGCCTCTCTCGAACCTGGCAATCAGCAAGGGCACTGGGCAGAAGGCAAAATGCTGATCACGCGTCCAGGCTCTGTCTTGCCGCCACGCTGTATCAAATGCAACGCGCCGGCCGAATTGCCGATGAAACAACGCACTTTTCGCTGGCACCACCCGGCCTACTACTTTTTCATACTGGTCAACATTCTGCTTTACGCCATCGTCGCCATGGCAGTGCAAAAGCAGGCTAAAGTTACCGTAGGGCTTTGCATTGCACATCGTCGCCGCCGTTTCCATACGCTATTGGCGTGCTGGCTGGCTTTCCTGTCCGGAATCGTCCTGATCATTGCTTCGGCCGCATATAACATTGATTTCCTGATCATTCCCGGCGTAATCCTGATTCCAGTCGGATTCATTTGTGCCATCATTTTTTCTCGCCTGCTCACTCCGGCAGGCATCGACAAAAGCCAAGTCAGGCTGAAAGGCTGCGGCAAGGCTTTTCTCGAAAGCCTCCCGACACTTCAGGGATAATGCACATGATCGGAAAAACCATCTACCTCAATGGCCGTTTCCAGCCCCTGCTGGAAGCGCGCATTTCACCGCTTGATCGTGGCTTTCTCTTCGGCGACGGCGTTTATGAAATCATACCGGTCTATTCGCACCGCCCATTCCGCGCCGAGCAACATCTGGAGCGTTTTGCCCTCAGCCTGGCCGGCATCCGCCTTGACGACCCACTTTCGCGCGGCGAGTGGCTGGACATCATCAGCTACCTTGTTACAGAGGCCGCATGGGAAGATCAAGGTGTTTATCTGCAGGTCACACGCGGCGTCGATCGCAAACGCGACCATCCTTTCCCGGCCAAAGTTGTGCCCACAGTTTTCGGCATGACCATGCCCCTTGCCGCGCCGCCTGCGACGCTTCTTGAGCAAGGTGTATCCGCCATCACGGCTCAAGACACCCGTTGGTCGCGCTGTGACCTCAAAAGCACCGCCCTGCTCGCCAACGTCCTGCTGCGTCAGGAAAGCGCCGATGGCGGCCACGCCGAAACCATTCTGCTGCGTGACGGCTACCTGACCGAAGGCTCAACCTCCAGCGTCCTCATCGTCCAGCAAGGCACGCTGATCGCGCCACCTGCCAGCAATTTCATCCTGCCCGGCATTACTTCCGAAGTCATCCTCGAACTGGCTAGCCAGAACAATCTGCCGATGGCGCATCGACCGGTGACCGAAGCCGAACTGCGCAGCGCCGATGAAATCCTGCTCACCTCTTCGACCAAGGAAGTGCTGGCGGTGACTCAACTTGACGGTAAACCGGTCGGCGATGGCCAGGTCGGCTCGGTAACGCGACAACTGCAAACCTGGTATCAGGGTTTCAAAAGTACGGTCATGCGCCATGGCCGAAAATGAATCGCTGATCGAATATCCTAGCGCCTTTCCCATCAAGGTTATGGGTCAGGCGAACGACAACCTGGCCACAACCGTGCTAGCAATTGTCTGCCGTCACGACCCGGATTTCGACGGTGCCAGCATGGAAATGCGCGCCAGTTCGGGCGGCAACTACGTCAGCCTGACCTGCACCATCACCGCCACTTCGCGAGCGCAACTTGACGCGCTTTACCGCGAATTGAGCGGTCATCCGCTCGTCAAAGTGGTTCTCTGATTTTTTTCGCCGAAGATGTGAAAATTCAGACAATTCCTTACAAATTACAGTTGATCTGTTACCGCCAAAGGATTATTTTTCGTACGTCATCAACCACCCTCAATGGAGAACCAGCATGCGTATATCAACACTGTGGAAGGGCATCGTACTTGCAACCGCCATCATGGTCACACCGCTTAGCGCCATGGCGCAATATCACGGCAGCCGCTGTGATCGCATCTACGAAGACACAATACAAAATTGCCGCGCCGCCAGAGCGCAGCAGTGTGAAAACTCCCGCCATGACGCCCGCCGCGCCTGCCGTTCCGGCAGCCGTTATGATTGTCGTAACGCCAGGCAGATCTCCGATAACGTATGCTCAGCGCGTGGATGTCGCAGCCAGGCCGAAGCCGAACGCCGCGCCTGCTTCCGCGAACGCGGTCATCACCGCGGCCCGAGATACTGACCCCATTCGTCATTCCTGCGAAGGCCGGAATCCAGAGAAGCAAAAACTGGACACCGGCTTTCGCCCATGTGACAGACTGTTGAGATAGCAATATAAAAACTTGATTAGAAAGAAATGGCAGCCGGCCTGTAAATAACGTCATTGCGAGCATAGCGAAGCAATCTCATCCAGCCTTGGGGATTGCCACGAGCCTGACGGCTCTCGTAATGACATGTTCCCGCGCATTGCCATTACGAAAGCACATGCGATCCGTAATAACACAGCTGACATTCATTCATTGCTAATCAGGTAGAAAAAAGGGGGCAGATGATCAGTCTGCCCCCTTTTTTTGCGTTCTCTACTCTTCAGCGCCGCGAAAACTTGGCGGCCAACTGCTCCAGTTTCTCGGCGCGCTGGCGCTCTTCTGCTGCAGCCGCTTCGGCCTGACGCTGGCTTTTGCGACGCTCGGCCTCCTTGCGCAGGCGTTCGCGCATCTGCTCGGCAGCGTGTTCACGGTGGGAATCCGGCACTTCATCAGCTGCGCTGCCATCAAGATTGTGGCGAACCGTTGCCTTCTCCATCGCCTTCAAATAGCGCATTGAGCTGGTGTGATAACGCAGCGCCATGCGCAGGATTTTGCGTTCCGTCTGCGGATAAAGTGCCAGCAATTGCTTGTCGATACCAATGGCCAGCGGCAGACAATCGCGGAAAACGGCGTGATTTTCCAGCCAGCCCTTGATCATGGCGCGCGAAGCCAGAATGGCATCTGGCACAGGTAAAACTTTGGGTTCGGTCACGTCAGGTCAGCTTGGCTGGCTAGCGGCTTTGGGCGGCCGCCGCCGAAAGCGCTTAACCGTGCGTTTTGGCTGCTGGGATGCGCCGCCGCCCGGCTGTGCGTTGTTATGCGAAACCTGCTGTGGGGGAGGACGCTGCTGCTGCCTGGGACGCGGCGCCTGACCACTGCGCTGGCCGCGCGGCTCGGGCGCACCTTCGCGGTTAACCGGCGCCAACTGGATTTCTAGCTCGTTGAGCTCATCCCACTCCGCCTCGGTACGCTGGTTATCGGGGATATCCAGCAATTCCTGCATGCGACGGCGGGGAGAAACGGGTTGTGGATCGTTCATCTGCGGATTATCCCACCCTTCGTTTTTTGCCGCTAGAGTCTGATCGTTTTCTGAGTGATTTGCTGTCATTACTTGTTCAGGATATCGAGTTCTTCAGGGGCATAGGAAGCGGCCATGGCTGCCTTGCGCGAAATCACGCCCTCGGTGACCAGTTTTTTAAGCACCGTATTGACACCGACACAGCCCGGCATCTGGCCGGACTTGAGTTTTTCTTCCAGTTGCCGATGCTTATCCACATTGGCAATCATGGCCGTCGTCGACGAATCGGCATTGATGATGATTTCCAACGCCGGCACAAAACGCTTGTTATCCACGGAAGGCACCAGCGTTTGCGAAATGACACCGCACAACGAACTCGACAGTGTTGCCGCCCGCGTTGCCGTATCGTTGGGGAAGAATGAAAGCATTTTCTGGATGGCACCCACCGCATTGCGGGCATGTACTGTCGCCATGATGTAATGGCCGGATTCGGCCGCACGTAACACCGTATCCGCCGTATCGGCATCGCGGATCTCGCCCACCACGATCACATCCGGACGCTGGCGCAACGCCTCCCGCAAACCGGCCGAAAAAGACACCGAATCGGCGCCGCTACCCGGTGCGCCAATCTCGCGCTGGGTGATGATGGACTTGTTGCGGCTAAAAATGTATTCGATCGGCTCCTCAATGGTGACGATATGCGCGGCGCGGGTTTCGTTGATACGCTTGATAATGGCGGCGATGGTTGTCGTCTTGCCCGAACCGGTGGCGCCGGAAAGGAGCAGTAAACCCTTGGGCATGGCCGCAAATTGAGCCACCTGCGCCGGCAAGCGCAACTGCTCCATCGACAAGGCCTCAAGCGGTAATTTGCGGATGGTGATGGCAATGCGTGTTCCGCCGTTGGTCGTGTAGGCATTGCAGCGCAGTCGCACATGGCTCAGGTCGATGGCGCGGTCGATGGCCCCGCCCTGCTTCAGCAGGAGTTTCCATTCGCGGTCGAGCGCGTTCATCACCGGAATGATGTCCTCCGCCTCGGCAACACCGTAGCCGGATTCCGTCCAGCCATCTGGCCGCCGGCACATTACGGTTTGCCCCTGCTCGACCTGAACATCGGAAAACGAAGTGTCAGACGCAGAAAGCTCGACGATATGGCTGAGTAGTGAGTTCAATTTGCCTCCCCGCTGAAAACCTTGAAAAACTGCCTGGCCACCGCCACCTCGGCGCCCAGAATCGGATTGTCGCTCGCCGCCGGCACCAACACCAGATCAACACCAAAACTCTTGAGTTGCGACAGCGAAATACCACCATCCCAGGCCGCCGCCAAACCTACCGAGTGACCGGGCGCCGCCGCCACCGGCAGCGACTGATGGCAGCTATAAAACCGGGAAATTGGCATATTACGCTCGGCCGCCAATAACGCCATCGCATTATTGCCGATTTTTCTGAATTTGGCCGGATAACTGATGACAAAAAAGTCGCATTCGATCGAAGCCGAACGATCGATGGCCGAACGCACCAGATCGGCCGCCATACCCTCCTGATCGTAAGCTTCCCAGACATCCTCCTCGCTGAAGTCCGGCAGGCATGGCCGAATGAGACAAGCCCGCCCTTCCGCGTTGCGGAAATAGGAAACCTCGAAGCCGGTCTTTCCCTGCAGGATTTCCTGCAAAATTTTCGCCGCCCGCGCCGCTTCCTCCTCCGCTGTCTTCTGAATTTCCTTGTTGGCAAAGGTGATGGCGTAGGATTTGCCGTTTGCCGGCCTGCCCTCGTCGCTGGCGCGTTGCGCCGCCTGCATCAGCGGATCGGTCGAATCGCCGTCCGCCCCCAGGATGGCCAGACCGATCATGGCCTGCAAACGCACCGTCTCGCCCTTGCACTCGAAAGGTGCCGAAACCAGCGCGCCAATACGTTTGGCCACGCCCAGCGCCTGATCCAGACGGGGAATATTGTTGAGCAAAACAGAAAACCGGTTGTTACCCAGATACGCCGCCAGATCGTTACCGCGCAAGCTCTCGCGGATGCGGATGGCAATATCCTTCAGAATTCCGGCCTGAACAGCCGGTTGCATTTCGTAATTCGCCAGCTCTGGAACCGACATGGCAATCATCACCGTCAGGCCATCCTCTTTGCGCCGACGTGAAAAGCGCGTCCCCGCCAGTTCGGCAAAGCCGACTGCTGTCAGCAAGCCGCTGCGATCATCCTTGTATGAGGTGTTGATCAGCTTCTTTTCCAGGATGACCACATCCGTCGCATCGCGAAAGATCAGTTTGCCATCCAACTGGCCATTGCTCTCATTGATCCAGCGCGTATCGGCAATAAAGACATCACGCCGCGAGATATTGGTGGCCGGATCGAGGCGCTGGCGCCAGAAGTGGTAACGCCCCTGCTCGCGCGACGAAAAGACCTCGTCCGCTTCAGGCGACAAGAGGCGCAGCGCAGCCCCATCAATGTTGTCGGTAACACCAAGGAGGGATTTTGCCGCCTCATTCACCCAGGCCACGCGCCCGCCGCGCACAAGAATCACGCCATCGAACAGATGGTTAAGGAATTCAGGGTGCGGGGTGTTATCCGACGAAGCAGGGTTCGCACAATTTACCAAGGCGATCTCACAGTTTTCATTGCTCTTTGTCGATCTCGTTATCAGAACCATAAAATAATGGTCTGACTCCTATTTTCTTAGGGACAAGTCGTAACCTTATCCCACCAGTTGGTCTGGGAATACAAATTGGTTTTCTTCAAATAGGTCATGGTAGTTCCTAACGTGCCCAAAGAGGTTCCCGATCCGGTGGTTGAATAAGTTCCAAATATTAAAGATGCACGCCCGTAAGTGGCATGGTCGCTATTTTTGGCATAGCAGCAAGTATCTTTTGTAACATCCACCGCCTGACTAGAACAAACATCTGTCGCAGCAAAGCTCTTCACTTGTTGGAATCCAGTTTGCCAATTGTTGTTTGGCGCAGCGTTATCGCGCGCGAGAAAATAGATGTAATAGGTTGTACCAGCCGTCAGCCCGCCAATGCTGCCAAAGGTTTTAATTGTGTTGGCCGTCATCGTTTGGCCGGTACATGACGACTTGAAAGCATCATCCACAGTCGGCGGGGTTGCCGAAGCTAATACCTTATAGCAGCCATAGCCATCCTCTGTAATTTTGGCGGTAAAACTGGCACCAGTTGCCAAAGTACTCGTCACCGCAACCTCGCTTGTCGTCGGCGGCGTCGCGTCCAGCGTCTTGAATTCCTTGGAAGATGGTGTGGCCGTGCAATTTGCGGTGGGTGCGACATTGTCGCAGGCGACGAAATAGACCTTGTATTCGGTCAGTTCCGTCAGTCCGGTCATGTTGAAGATGGCTTGTGTATCTTTGGTCATGCTCAAATTGCTGCCGGCAGACAACGCTGCCGTTCCACCGCTGTTCTTACCCGCCACGACCTGCGCCAATGTCGGGGCAGTAGCCACGCTCTTGAGTTGAACGACGAAATACACCTTGCCAGCCTCATTAATGGCGGCATTGATATTGGCGCTGACTCCGGCGATGTTGGCCGGGTCTTGCAGGGTCAACACGGGTGCATCCGTATCCGGCGCAATGGCACCACCTGAACCCTTGGCTGCGGGGCTGAAAATATAGGCCGCCGAACTGCCGGGCATGACCACGGTTTTTGCCAGAGCGACTGCAGGCGAGGCGCCCAACAGCAAGACCAGAACATACGGGATGGCTTGGTTTTTCATCGTTTTACCCTTAGAACCGCTTTCCTTCTTGAGGTTTTCAGTTTCAGCCAACAACTGTGGCGATGCATTATCACTTGATCCCGTCCCGCTTCAATATGAGGTGTTATCCCACATACCCGAAGACGGTGCGCAACTACCTGACTTGACCACCCCGCTCACCGGCAGATCGACAACTTCCACATAATACATTTTGGTCAGTACGCCCGAGGCATGGGTATACACGCAGGCCGAGAGGCCTTTGCCATAATTGGGCTCGCCCGACCATGTGCTGTCGCAGCGCGCAATGTGCGTATCAATCGTCGAACAGGAATTTTCGTGCGGCCTGATTACGGTCGCAATTTTGACGTAACAGCCGGCCAGACGCAGGATTCCAGAAAATTTTGGTGGTGTTCCCGAGACCACACCCAACGACAGCAATTCCATATTCGTATATTTTGCATCGCCCGTGGCGCCGGCAATATAGGGCGGCAGATTAAACAGTCCATGCGAGCCCATCAACGCAATCTGAGATGGATCCATCTTGAACTTGTAGCAGCCATACTCGCCGTTATTCAACGATGAGGCCGTGCTTGTTCCCGGCGAATAAACATACCCTGCCGAGCTCCCGGGTAACACGCGGGTTTGTGCCTGCACCTGCATCGTCAGGGCAGCCATCAAAGTCATGAGGAAAAGTTTCAGTTGCATCCCGCATCCACTCCCTTGCGACAGGCGCCAAAATCCGCCAGGGTGCTTGCCCAACCCGGCCCGCATACTTCCTTGCCGGCCGGGCATAGTCCGCTCGTTCCGGCTGGTGGCACAAAACCGCCAACACCGCCGAGCAGTTCCACCGCCAGACCCAGTTCACTGGTTTGCGTGATCGGAACACCATTGTTGGCCACGACCAGAATCTCGACATCCTGATTGTCGCCGTTGGCAAGCTCACTGCCACTGGCCGGATTGGCAAGTTTGAAGATGGCGGACAAGGTCTGACCGTAGGCATTCGTGCTGCCGGCGAATGAGGCAGGCAGGGCGTTCTTGCTGATCAGTCTGGCCAGATCGGTCACGCAGGTATAACTGGTTTTGCCGGAAAGCGCGAGGTTGACCGAGCTGGTGCAAAAATCGGTCTGGCTGGCAGAATCGTTGCGCATGGCCTTGACCAGTCCATCACGATTGGCCGCAGCGTAGCGGCTGGCCGCTTGCGTGAAGGTCAGCAGGTAATCGGCGCTGCGCTT
>Ga0316605_10000453_pt1 | contig 28714 bp, 30 predicted proteins | sample OWC_soil_day20_n_FD_207666 | JGI IMG/M metagenome (GOLD analysis project Ga0316605, IMG submission 207666) | Wetland soil microbial communities from Old Woman Creek delta, Ohio, United States - OWC_soil_day20_noCT | ecosystem: Environmental > Terrestrial > Soil > Wetlands | place: USA: Ohio...
CGTCGTTCCGCTGATGGCCTGATGGATATTGCCTTGCCGTCGGAACAACAAGCAGCGATTGAAAAAGTGCTGGACACATATCGCCAGCAAGGCCTCGATTTCCACGCCCTGCTCACGCGCCAGGCCGGCGCCCGCGTTTTCATTTCTGTCCATGTGCTGGTTCCGGGCGCGTGGACAGTGCAGCAAGGCCATGATCAGGCGGAAGGGATCGAGGCAGCCATCCGCACCGTATTACCCCACGCCCATGTGCTGACGCATCTGGAGCCCATCGAAGACAGCGTCTCGCACGACGACGACTGCCTCGATCGCAAGGATTCCTAAGCGCTATACGCTCCCCAGATTTCGGATGAGTTGCATCGTCCGTGCCGCAGCACCGGCATGCGCCGCAGCGAAAGTGAGTGCTGCCTGACGCATGGCCTGGCGGTCTTCCTTATTGGCCAAAAGAGTGTTGACGCCATCTGCCAGTTCCGCCGGGTCGCTGACGCGGCGAGCGGCGCCACAAGCGATGGCATCTTCGGTTGCCTGCTCGAAATTAAAGGTGTGCGGACCGACTAAAATCGGGCAACCACAAGCCGCTGCCTCGATCAAGTTTTGGCCGCCCAGCGGCAGGAGGCTGCCGCCGATGAACGCCAGGTCGGACAGCGTGTAATAAGCCACCATTTCGCCCATGCTGTCACCGAGCCAGACGCGTGTCTCCTTCGTGGGCAAACCGCTGCTGCGCCGTTGCGTCGGCAATTGCTGCCGAGCGAGCAGCCCGGCGACTTCGTCAAAGCGCTGCGGGTGGCGTGGCACCAGCAGCAACAGGGCATCCGGCGTCGCCACACGATTCCATGCCACCAGCACCAGTTCTTCTTCACCTTCGCGCGTGCTGGCTGCCAGCCAGACCAGCCGATCACCGATGGCTTGTCGCCACTGCCGCCCCAACTCCTGCATTTCTGCCGGCAGGGGAACATCGAATTTCAGGTTGCCGCAAACCAGAACCGGCGAGACGCCGAGCAGTCGCAGGCGCTGGGCATCGAGCTCGGTTTGTGCGGCCGCCCCCGCCAGCGATTCAAAAGCACGGGCTGCCAGGCGGCCAGCACGCTGATAACCTTGCGCCGAATCTATGGAGAGCCGCGCATTGGCGAGAACGACCGGAATTTTGCGCTGCTGGCAGATGGCCAGCAGATTGGGCCAGATTTCGGTTTCCATCAGTAGCCCCAAGCGGGGCTGGAAATGGTCGAGAAAGCGGCGGACGGCGCCGGGCGTGTCATAGGGCAGATAAGCCTGCAGCACAGAATTGCCATAGACTTTTTGCCCCGCTTCGCGGCCGGTCGGGGTCATGCCGGTGATCAACAACTGATGATCAGGATATTGCGCCTGCAAGGCTTTGACCAGTGGTTCGGCAGCGCGGGTTTCGCCCACCGAAACGGCATGTATCCAGATGAGTGGCCGGTCGCTGGTTCGCGTGTACAGGCCGCGACGCTCGTCGGTGTGTTCAAAATATTCGGGCTGTTGGCGACCTTTCCGGTACAGGCGCAACCAGATGAGCGGCAGGGCGGCATAAAACAACAGGGTGTAAAGAAAGCGGATCATTGGCGCCTACAGGTGAGGAAAGCTTTGAGAACGGCAGCAACTTGCGGGATTGTCCCTTGTCCGCCAAGATTACGGAAGGGCGCTGTGCCCAGAATCCCCTTGAATTCGGGCTCATCAGTGGCAAGGATATTAACGACCGGGCAGCCGAGGGCAGCAGCAAGATGGGCAAGGTCATTGTTTTCGCCAATACTGCCGACAGCGCCCGCCAGCAGGCCAGCCCTTGCCTCGGCACCAAGGGGCGGCGCAATGATGGCATCGGGAATGGCGGCAGCGATTGAAACGGCACGCGCACGCTCTTCTTCCGATTCGGTGATAAGCACGATGGCGTTACCCTGTTTCTGCAAAGATTGGCCAAGTTCGATCCAGCAAGCTTCCGGCCAATGTTGGCTAAGGGCTGGCAGAAAGACGACGTAGGCTTGGGCGGGTAGCCAGTCGGCGCTAAGTGGCGCCGCGCTGATACCGTAATCGAGTGGCGTCTCAAGCGGCAGTTCAATGGCGGCGGCGGCCAGCCAGCGCTTGCGTTCCACAGCATTTACGTTTTTGGGAATAAGGAAAGCAGCGTCGTAAAAGCGCGCCGCTCTTGGATTTTGTGCCGCTGCCAAATCGTAGCCACAAGTTGGCCCACAAAACTGGCGGGCGAGCAGGGCGCTGAAGAACGTACCGTGCAGATCAAGCACTGCGTCGTAATCGGCCGCTTTCAAAGCGCGCCGAAAATCCCGCATTTCACGCCAGGTTTTGGCTGAAAAAAGCTGTCGTCGCCAGCGCTGTGTGGCGATCGGCAGAATGCGGTCGACGGCAGGATGCAGGCGCACAATGGCGGCAAACGCTTCTTCAACGCAGCAGTCGATAGCCAGCTTGGGAAATTCCCGGCGCAGATCGCTGACCACCGGTAAGGCATGAACGACGCCTTGGAGCGAGGAAGTTTGAACGATAAGAACGCGCATCGGCCGATTATGCTTGATTCCCGGTTTGAAGGATAATTGCGCCCTGACGAATCTTCTGGAGTTTTGCCATGGCTGACCGCGATTTCATCATTGCGCCGAGCATTCTTTCCGCCAATTTTGCCAAGCTGGGCGAAGAAGTGGCGAACGTCATCGCCGCTGGTGCCGACTGGGTGCACTTCGACGTCATGGACAACCATTACGTGCCTAATCTCACTATCGGCCCGTTGGTGTGCGAGGCGATTCGGCCTTGCACTACGGCGCCGATTGACGTACATCTGATGGTCAAGCCAGTTGATCGCATCATTCCCGATTTCGCCAAGGCCGGCGCCAATATCATCACCTTCCACCCTGAGGCCTCTGATCACATCGACCGCACTTTGGGGCTGATTCGCGATCAAGGTTGCCAGGCCGGGCTAGTGTTCAACCCGGCGACACCGCTTGAGCTCATGGATTATGTGCTCGACAAACTTGATCTCGTCTTGTTAATGAGTGTCAATCCCGGTTTTGGCGGGCAGAAATTCATTCCGGCGACGCTGGCCAAGGCACGGCAGACGCGGGCGAAACTCGATGCCTACGAACAACAAAGCGGTCGCCACATCCGGCTGGAAATCGACGGCGGGGTGAACGTCGGCAATATTGCCGAAATTGCGGGTGCCGGCGTCGACAGTTTTGTTGCCGGTTCGGCGGTTTTCGGGGCGCGCAAGGAAAGCGATCCACATCGCTATGATTCGGTGCTGGCGGCCTTGCGGAATGAGCTATCAAAGGCATGAAGGTTTGCTCGGTCACTTTCGACCTTGATGGTACCTTGCTTGACACCCTGGCCGATCTGACCGAGGCCTGTCAGGCCATGCTCACTGAACTGGGGCAACCATCGCGCCAACGCGAAGAAATCGCCGGTTTTGTCGGCAATGGCATGGCTGTGCTGGTTGAGCGCTGCCTGACACGGGAACGAGCGCCCTCAGAAGCAGAATTGGTGGCTGCAATTACCGCCTTTCGCCGCCATTACGCCGAGGCCAACGGCCGCAATACGCAGTTTTATCCCGGCGTTCAGCAAGGACTGCGGCTTTTTCGCAACGCTGGTTTCAAAATGGCTGTGGTGACCAACAAGCCGGCGGAATTTACCGGCATGCTGCTCGAACGCGTCGGTATTTCTGAATTTTTCGATGCGCTGGTTTGCGGCGATACCACGGCCTACAAGAAGCCGCATCCCGAGCCCATTCATCACGCCTGCCGGCTGATGGGAACGCAGCCGGGCGAAAATCTGCACATTGGCGATTCCATCAACGACATCCAGTCTGCCCGTGCCGCGGGCAGTGTCGTATTTTATGTTCCATACGGATACCACGAAGGCGAGCCGGTGGACAGCGCCGATTGCGATGCGCTAGTATCCGATCTGGTTGCCGCCTTTGAGCGGCTCAAAACTTTCTGAAATCCCGCAAAAACATGAAGAAATCGCAAAACTGGAAAGAATGGCGCGGTTGGCGTGGCTGGCGCCGCTGATCCATTGCCTTTTCCTGCTTTTTCTTCCAATTAGTTCACCGTTTTTGTGAGGTTCCCCATGACTGAAACCGAATTCAACGCTCTGGCGGCGCAAGGCTACAACCGCATTCCCGTCACGCTCGAAACTTTTGCCGATCTCGACACGCCGCTTTCCATTTATTTGAAGCTGGCGAACGCGCCCTATACCTACCTGCTCGAATCGGTGCAGGGCGGCGAGCGTTTTGGCCGCTACTCCTTTATTGGTCTGGCCTGCCAGACGCGCATTGCCGTCTATGGCCATGAAGTGCTGGTGCTGACCGGCAACCGCATTGCCGAGCGCGAGCACGACACCAATCCGCTCGACTTCATTGGCAAGTTCATGAAGCGTTTCCGCGCCGCGCCCTCTGATGGTCTGCCGCGCTTTTGTGGCGGCCTGGTGGGCGCCTTCGGCTATGACACCGTGCGCTATGTCGAAACGCGTTTGACCCGCACCCAGAAGCCGGGTGATCTCGGTACGCCGGATATTCTGCTGCTGCTCTCGGAAGAAATTGCTGTCGTCGATAACCTGTCCGGCAAATTGACGCTGGTCGTCTATGCCGAACCTGGTGTTCCGGGTGCCTATCAGAAAGCGCGGACGCGGCTGAAGGAATTGCTGGCCAAGTTGCGCTCGCCCGTGCCCATCCCGACTGAAACCCCCGCCCAATCAGCGCCGGCCAATTCGGTTTTTGGTGAGGCCGCTTTCAAACGTGCAGTGCAGAAGGCCAAACAGTACATCAAGGATGGCGACATCATGCAGGTGGTGTTGTCGCAGCGCATGACCAAGCCTTTTGCCGCCAGTCCGATGGCGCTCTACCGCAGCCTGCGCAGCCTCAATCCCTCGCCCTACATGTTCTATTACAACTGCGAGGATTTCCACATCGTCGGTTCCTCACCGGAAATCCTGGTGCGGCTCGAAGGTGATACGGTGACGCTGCGGCCGATTGCCGGCACCCGCAAGCGCGGCGGTTCGCCCGAGGAAGATGAGGCACTCGGCGTCGAACTGTTGGCCGATGAAAAAGAACGGGCCGAGCACGTCCAGTTGCTCGATCTCGGGCGTAACGACTGCGGCCGTGTTGCCGAAATCGGCACGGTGAAAGTCACCGAAAACATGATGATTGAGCGTTACTCGCACGTGATGCACATCGTCTCCAACGTCGAAGGCAAGTTGCAGCTCGGTTTGACGGCACTCGATGTACTCAAGGCGACTTTTCCGGCCGGCACGGTTTCCGGTGCGCCCAAGGTACGGGCGATGGAAATCATTGACGAACTCGAACCGGTCAAACGCGGCATTTATGCTGGCGCGGTGGGTTATCTCGGCTTTCATGGCGACATGGATCTGGCCATTGCCATCCGCACGGCGGTGCTGAAGGATGGCCAACTCAATGTCCAGGTGGGCGCCGGCATCGTCGCCGATTCCGATCCGGCTGCCGAATGGCAGGAAACGCAAAACAAGGCGAGGGCTGTCCTGCGCGCCGCCGAAATGGCGGAATGCGGGTTGGACACCCGTTTCGACTGAGCCTTCGGTTTGACCCGCCTGTCGCTGTCAGGTAAATTGCCGCCTTTTTCCGGCGGGTATTTTGTTGGGCGTTGCAGTGGCCGGAACTTGACCGAAGGAGAGTAGGACAATGAGACTGATTCTGTTGGGAGCACCGGGTGCGGGCAAGGGAACGCAAGCCAAATTCATTTGCGAGAAGTTTGGCATTCCCCAGATTTCCACCGGCGACATGTTGCGCGCCCAAGTCAAGGCGGGAACGCCGCTCGGGCTGGAGGCCAAGAAACACATGGATAGCGGCGGCCTGGTTCCCGATGCAGTCATCATCGGTATGGTCAAACAACGTCTACAGGAAGCCGATTGCCAGAGCGGTTATCTGTTCGACGGTTTCCCGCGCACCATTCCACAAGCCGAGGCGATGAAGGAAGCCGGCGTTGCCATCGATTTTGTTGTCGAAGTCGACGTACCGGACAGCGACATCGTCGAGCGCATGGCGGGACGCCGCGCCCATCTGCCCTCGGGCCGCACCTACCATGTCAAGTTCAACCCGCCCAAGGTCGAAGGCAAGGATGACGTCACCGGCGAAGATCTGGTGCAACGCGACGACGACAAGGAAGAAACCGTCAAGAAGCGTCTGGACGTTTATCACGCCCAGACCCAGCCACTGGTCGGCTTCTATGGCAACTGGGCGGCAACCGGCGCTGCCGGTGCGCCGAAATTGCTCAAGGTGGCCGGTGTCGGCAGCGTCGAACAGATCAAGGACAGTGTTTTTGCTGCACTGAAGTAAGGAGAATATGATGGCGGTGAAAAACGCTTTTTATGCCCAGTCCGGCGGTGTCACCGCCGTCATCAATGCCTCGGCCTGCGGGGTTATCGAAACGGCGCGCCGCCATCCGGAAGTGATTGGCAAGGTTTTCGCCGGTCGCGACGGCATCGTCGGGGCGCTGACCGAAGACCTGATCGATACCAGCCTCGAGACGGACGCCGATATCGCCCGCCTGAAATACACCCCCTCCGGCGCTTTCGGCTCCTGCCGCTACAAGCTCAAAAGCATTGAAGAGCATCGCACCCAGTACGAACGCCTGATCGAGATCTGCAAGGCGCACGACATCGGTTATTTCTTCTACAACGGTGGCAATGATTCGATGGATACCGCCTGGAAAATTTCCGCAATTTCCGAAAAGCTTGGCTATCCGCTCATTTGCGTTGGCATTCCAAAAACGGTCGATAACGACCTGCCGATGACTGACTGCTGTCCAGGTTTTGGTTCGGTGGCCAAATATGTTGCCACTTCGATGCGCGAAGCCGGTTTCGATGTGGCGTCGATGGCACGCACCTCGACCAAGATTTTCGTCATGGAAGTGATGGGCCGCCACGCCGGCTGGATCACTGCTGCCTGTGGTTTGGCTTGCGAAGCTGAGGGACAACCGCCGCACATCCTGCTCTTCCCGGAAGTGCCCTTCAACCCGGAAGCTTTCCTGGCGCGCGTCAAGGAATGCGTCGAGCGTTATGGCTTCTGCACGGTGGGCGTTTCGGAAGGCTTGTCGGATGCAGAGGGCAAGCTGATTGCCGAGGCTGGCGGCAAGGATGCCTTCGGCCATTCGCAACTGGGCGGCGTCGGTCAGGTGATTGCTCAATTGATCAAGGACAAGCTGGGCTACAAATATCACTGGGCACTGGCCGATTACCTGCAACGAGCAGCCCGCCACATCGCCTCCAAAACCGATGTCGATCAGGCCTATGCTTTGGGCCAGCGTGCGGTTGAGCTGGCCATTTCCGGCCACAATGCCGTGATGCCGACCATCCTGCGTCTGGCCGACTCACCCTACCGCTGGGAACTCGGCACGGCAGAACTGAAAAACGTCGCCAATATCGAGCGCAAAATGCCGCCCGAATTCATCAGCGGCGACGGCTTCCACATCACCGACGCCTGCCGCGCCTATTTGCAACCGCTGATCGAAGGCGAAGATCCGCCGCCGTTCAAGAACGGTTTGCCCGATTACGTGCGGCTGAAGAATGTGGCGCTGGCGAAGAAACTGGCCGAGTTCAAGGTCTGAATAGAGCGAGGTATTTGAGACCACGAAAAACGTGGCTTACCCTCAGTTATTGCGGCTTTCACCAGCCGTATATTCGTCGCCCATAATCTGGATTTTTTGCGTTTCGGCATAGGCGCGCGCTTCAGCCGGGCTATCGAAAATCCGCTCAACGTCAAATTCCCGCCATTCCTTTTTGCCGTTGATGTCGACTTCGGTAACGCGTCGGGCAGCCGGAGTTTTCGGACAGATGTTCAGTAGCGAATATTTGGGATTGGCACTCATTTCCTTGCATTTCTGGCAACGCTCCGGGCCGCGCTGACAGTGGGCTTGGGCGATTTTCTTGATGACATGACAGCCGCTGTCGGCAGCGATTGCACAAGTTTGACTGGCAAGCAGTGTCATGAAGAGAAATATCCGTAGAAAACGGCTTGATGCAGGTAACACAACAATTTTCTTCTCAAGGCTTTTGGCTTTTGGCGTTTGCCGAACACAGAACCCGGGCGTGCACCCGGGCTTGTGTTTGGCACTGTTCAGCCGAATTCGCAGACTGAACGCTTACTTGCTACTCCAGACGTACCAGTTCGGGTTGACCCAGACCCAGTATCCGGATTTGCCTTGCTGTCCGCACCAGGCGCCACCGCCCCAGTGCCCATAATCACGGAAATTGCCATAACTACCGGCGTCAGCCGGGCAATTCAATATCTGGCGCAGGCCGGAATACTTGCCATTGACCGAAGCTTGTGGCGGCACTGCAGATTGTCCGGATTGCCCCTTGGCACCCCAGACATACCAGCTTGGCGCCACCCAGACCCAGTAGCCCGCCTTGCCCGTTTGTCCGCACCAGGCACCACCGCCCCAGTGACCATAATCCTTGAAATTGCCATATTTTGCGCCATCAGCCGGGCAGTTCAGCACCTGAATGAGTTCGGAGTACTTGCCACCGACGGTGGCGGCTTCCGGCACTTGATAAGCCTGCGCAGAAAAGGGTAGCAGCAGGGAACACAACAGAACAAAAACCAATCTGATCATGGAAATCTCCTTGTTTTGAAGGGCAAATCGTGCGGTGCCGCCGCAAGAACCATCGACGGCGAATGTCATGGGTAACGCGCCGTAATCGTGCGCTCTCGGCAGGTTGAAATCAAGTCCAATTTTGGGTGTCAAGCTTGCCCCCGCGTCAATTGGCACTGCCCGGCATTCCTTTGTTGGCGCCTGTGTTCAGCCTTGTCAGTGCTCGGCTTCGCGGTTGATGCTATTGGCCCAGGCCAGCGCCTGCGCCTGGCATTGGTTCAAGGTTCCCGCATCAAGCCCATGGCATTCCTGCAAGGCGCTTTCGGTTTCTTCCGGCGCGTCGCTTTCGGTAGCGGCGATCAATTTCAACAGGCTACCCAAGGCGCCACTGCCTTGGCATAGGGCGTCGCGCACTTCACTCGTGATGCCGAGTGGCGCAACGATCTCTTCGATAGGCATACCCATCAGGGCGGGCATGAGAGACATGATGCCGACCATGAAGGCACCGTCGGCATAAGAAATATTGCCTTTTTTCTGAGCACCGGCCAGCAGTTCCATCAGGCGGCCACGCGTGGCGGCCAGGTGCAAAAGTGGGCTGGTCGTGCCGCTGTGTGTGCCTGAAGCAAAGAGCAACAATTGCAGCCAGCGCTGCAGTTGGCGACGGCCGAGGATGGTGATGGCGTGGCGCAGCGAGGTAATGCGGACGGTAGTGCCAGCGCCGGCAGAGTTGGTCATGCGCAACAGATTGACAGTGAGCACCGGCTCCGGCTTGAAAGCGGCTTCCAGTTCGCTGGTTTCGGCATCGGACAGGAGCAGGCTCATCAGTCGCATGAGCGCGAGTTGTGAGTGGTTGGCTTTCTTGCCGGCAATCACTGTGGGTCGGGCGAAGTGGTAGCCTTGAAAGTAGTCAAAATCAAGCGCCATGCATTGTTCCATGCGCGCCTTTGAGTCCACCTTCTCTGCCACAAGAGCCTTGCCGAGGGGCCTCAGTCGCTTGACAAGGCGCTCCAGTTCATCCGGCGTTGGCCGCTGCGTGTTGACTTTGATGTAGTCCACCAGGCTGACCAGTTCCTGATGCTCGGAGGTGATTTCCAGGAAATCGTCCATGGCCAGTACAAAGCCCTTTTCCTTGAGTTCCCGGCAACGCGCCATGACGTCGGCGGTCATCGGTACAGTTTCGAGAATTTCGAGGACAACCGAGGATGGCGGCAGCAGCAGGAGCATGTCGCTGAACAGGAATTCGACTTCGACATTGATGAAACCCCGGCAATCGCCCAGTGCGTCGCCGATGGAAATTTCTGAAAAAGCATTGGCGATGACGGTGGCCGTGGCGGTGGAACTATCCGGAATTCTGGCGGCATTTCTCGCGCTGTTGCGGAAAAGAAGTTCGTAGGCAAACAGGTTTTGATTACGGTCGAGAATCGGCTGGCGGCCAAGATAAATTTGGGAGGCAGTAATGGCGTTCATGGCTGTGCTCAGTAGTCGGCTTCAGAATAAGAATGCGGATATGCGTAACAATTTGAGGGTCGTGACCATCAACCTTACAACAAGCGTAGCAGAATTATCGCAAGCTTTCAGTTGTCGGCTTCGCGATTGATATTACTGGCCCAGGTCAGCGCCTGGGTCAGGCAGCGGTTCAGGGTTTCATTGTCGAGTCCGGGGCAATTCGCCATGGCATTGGAAATGTCGGCGGGAGTGCCATATTCGGTAGTGGCAACGACTGCCAGCAAATTGCCGAGAGGGCCGCTGCCTTCACAAAGGGCGTCGTGCACTTCGCTGGTGATGCCCAGCGGCGCGATAATTTCGGCGATGGGCAGCCCCATTAGAGCCGGCATGAGCGACATGATGCCGACCATGAAGGCACCATCGGCAAAATTGGTGTCGTTGCGGCGCAGGGTCGCAGCCAGCAGTTCCATCAAGCGACCACGGGTGGCAGCAAGGTGTAACAGCGGGCTGGTGGTACCGCTCTGGTTTTTCGAGGCAAAGAGTAATAATTGCAGCCAGCGTTGCAACTGGCGACGACCCAGAATGGTGATGGCGTGCCGCAGCGAGGCGATGCGGACGGTACAACCGCAGCCGACGGAATTGGTCATGCGCAGCAAATTGACGGTAAGGTCGGGTTCGGGCTTGAAGGCGGTTTCCAGCTCGACGGTGTCGGCATCGGAATGGATAAGGTTCATCAGGCGCATCAAGGCCATTTGCGAGTGGTTAAGCTTCTTGCCGGCGATGATGGTCGGTTTGGCGAAGTAGTAGCCTTGGAAAAGCTCAAAGCCCAGGCTCATGCACAATTCCATCTGCTCGCGCGAATCGACCTTCTCGGCCAGCAGTTTCTTGTTGAGCGGCTTAAGCTTTTCTGCCAGTTTGATCAAGTCTTCGCGCGAAAGGGGTGGCAGATCGACTTTGATGATTTCGGCCAGATCGAGCAGCTCCTTGTATTCTGGCGAAACCTGAATGACGTCGTCAAGAGCAAGCGTAAAACCCTTTTCCTTGAGTTCGCGACAGCGCTGCACAACGGCCTCGGTAGCAGGTACGGTTTCCAGAATTTCCAACACCACGGACTGCATGGGTAACAGTTCGAGCAGGTCGCTGAACAGGAATTCTTCGTCGACATTGATAAAACCGAGGCAGCTGCCCAGCGCATCGCCAACCGAAAGTTCGGTAAAGGCATTGACGATAACGGTGGCCGTGGCAGAGGCGCCATCGCCATCCGTGATAACAGCGGCATTATGCGTGCCGCTGCGAAACAGCAGTTCGTAGGCAACCAGCTCCTGATTGCGGTCGAGGATGGGCTGACGACCTAAAAAAAGCTGGGCGGAAGAGACAATCGAATCAAGCATCCGGAAACGTTAGCACGATACCGGGCCAGACGGTAGTGAGGGCGCGCCTGAAATCCGATTGAATGCGCGCTAGTGCAACAGCATTGTCGGCTTCGAAGCGCAGGACGACAACCGGCGTGGTGTTGGAAGGCCGTGCCAAGCCAAAACCGTCGGCGTATTCGACGCGCACGCCATCGATGGTGATGATCTCGCGCGCCTCAGGAAATTGCGCTTCCTTTTTCAGCTTGTCGATCAGCGTGAAAGGCTCGCCTTCTGCCATTTTGATATTGAGTTCTGGTGTGCTGAAGGCGTTGGGTAACGCTTTCAGCACGGCGCTCGGGTCAGCGCTGCGTGAGACGATTTCGAGCAGGCGTGCAGCCGTGTAGAGCGCATCGTCAAAGCCGTACCAGCGCTCCTTGAAGAAAACGTGGCCGCTCATTTCCCCCGCCAGTGGTGCACCGGTTTCCTTCAACTTTTTCTTGATCAGGGCATGACCGGTGTTCCACATCAGGGGCGAACCGCCATGTTGCCTGATCCACGGCGCCAGCAGGCGTGTGCATTTGACGTCGTAAATGATTTCGCCACCGGGAACACGGGAAAGCACATCGGCGGCAAATAGCATGAGCTGACGATCCGGGAAGATGATTTCACCGTCCTTGGTGACAACGCCGAGGCGGTCGCCATCGCCATCAAAAGCCAGGCCGATTTCGGCATCGGTGGTTTTGAGAGCGGCGATGACGTCGGTGAGATTTTCCGGCTTGGAGGGATCGGGATGATGGTTGGGGAAAGTGCCGTCGACGTCGCAAAAAAGCGGCACGATGTCCACGCCGAGACATTTGAACAGCACAGGCGCAACGCCACCGGCAACGCCGTTGCCGCAATCCATGACCACTTTCATCGGACGGGAAATTTTGATGTCGTCGACGATGCGCCCGACGTAGGCACCGACAATATCGGCCTCGCTGCGCTTGCCCTGGCCGCAGAGCAGATTGCCGGCTTCAATGCGTGCCTTTAGCGCCTGAATTGCATCGCCAGCCAGCGTTTCACCGCCGATGACCATTTTGAGACCGTTGTAATCGGGCGGGTTGTGGCTACCGGTAACGGAGACGCAACTGTGGCAATCAAGGTGGTGGGCGGCAAAGTAAGTCACCGGCGTCGGCACACAGCCGACATCGATAGCATCCATGCCAGCGGCGGCAATACCGTCCATCAGCGCATTGGCGAGCTCAGAACCGGACAGGCGACCATCGCGGCCAACGGCGATGGCTTTCTGACAGCGCTCGAGAGCGAGGCTGCCAAGCGCCTGACCGATAAGCCGGACGATTTCAGGCGTCAGCGTTTTGCCGACAATGCCACGAATGTCATAGGCCTTGAAGATTTCCGAGGGGAGTGTTTTCATGGAGAAAAGCTTTCAGTGCAGGATGCGCGGCGAACCGGAACCCTCATTTAACACAGACGACGATTCGTCGCCGGCGGCAGAGGCGTGCCGGCTGACCAGTCGCCAGCCATGGGCGCCGCGCGAGTAGACGTGCGTAACGTAGAGGGGGCCGTGCGGCGTTTGGCTGTCGCCGACGAAAACAGTTTCGACCAGATGATGAATGGCAAGCAGCATGCCCTGCCAGTGGGCGATCAGGTTTGAGGAAAGACGCAGGCGACTGGTGCTGAAAATGTTGCGCCAGCTTTCACGAATGGGTTCAAGGCCAATGATCTGTGCGCCGGTCGGGTGCACGCAAACGGTCTCTTCATCGTCCGACCAGACGGCAATCAGGGCGTCGGCGTCACCCTTGTGCAGCGCTTCGTAAAATGCGGCTTCAGCATCTTCTGGTGTCGCGTGGAGAGAAGGACGTTTGGGCGCGTTCATGGCTCGAGCAGTTTTAGACAATGGATAAGCACCTGGTCGGGATCAAGTCCCTTCAGGCAATCGAGATGATTGAGCGGGCAGGTGCGCTTGAAACACGGGCTACATTTGAGTTGCAGCGAAAGGATGTGGGCACGATCAGACAGCGGTGGCGTAAAAGCCGGCGACGAGGAGCCAAAGAGCGCCGCCAGGGGCTTACCCACGGCAGCGGCAACGTGCATCAGGCCGGAGTCGTTGCAGACGGTCAGCTCGGCAGCAGCAATGAGGTCGATGGCCTGATCAAGACTGGTAACTCCACACAGGTTGCGGCAGATACCGGGTGCCAGTTCGGTGATGTCCTGCCCGACGGGAGCATCTTTGGCTGATCCAAGCAACCAGATATCGTGGCCGCGTTCAGCCAGGGCACGCGCCAGTGCCGCAAAGTGGCTGGGCGGCCAGCGCTTGGCCGGGCCATACTCGGCACCAGGGCAAAAGACGACAGGCCGGCGGTCGGTTTCCAGCCCCAGAGTTTTGCGGGCAGCAGCCTGCTGCTCCGAGCTGGAAATAAGAATTGGATAAGGAATGGGGCGTGGCGGTGGCGTGCCGGGAACTTCGGCCAACTGGGCAAAACGCTCGACCATGCGCGGCAGTTCGGTGGCGTTCAAGTGATGCCGACAATTGATCAGGCCATAACGTGCCTCGCCGGTAAAGCCGACACGCCGAGTTATGCCGGCAAAAAATGGAATCAGTGCCGACTTGAAGGAGTTGGGAAGAACAAAAGCGCATTCATAGGCGTGGCCGGCCAACTTTCGACCAAGGTGCCAGCGTTCCCGGAGCGCCAGTTCACCATGCGCAAAGGGATTATGGATGATTTCACCGGTTTCCGGCATTCGCTCGTAAACCGGCGCCACCCAAGCTGGTGCCAGGATATCGAGTTGCACATTGGGCAGCAAATGCCGCAGGCGAGCCAGCAGCGGCTGGGAAAGAATGGCGTCGCCAATCCAGGCAGGCGCGACAATCAGCGCTCGACGGTGGATAGGTTCGAACTCTGCGGTAGCCTCAATGTGCATGGCACCGGGTCGAAGGGTTATTTGGCAACCCTTCTCCCCTCCCCTTTTTCCCTTCTCAAGCGCCGCGCGGCGCGTCAGACTTTTGCCAGCCAGTCGCGATGCTGCTCGGAACGGCCATTGACGACATCGAAGAACTTGTCTTGTATCCGCTTGGTGATCGGGCCACGGTGGCCGGCGCCGATCTGGCGGCCATCAAGTTCGCGGATTGGCGTCACTTCGGCGGCAGTACCTGTGAAGAAGGCCTCGTCGGCGATATATACCGCATCGCGGGTAATGCGCTTCTCGATGACCGGCATGCCCATTTCTTCCGCCAACTGCATGACGGTGGCGCGGGTGATGCCTTCCAGGCAGGAAGTCAGGTCTGGCGTGTAGATTTTGCCATTCTTGACCACGAAGACGTTCTCGCCAGAACCTTCGGCGACATAGCCTTCCGGGTCGAGCAGCAGAGCTTCGTCGAAACCGCCGGCCAGTGCCTCATTATTAGCCAGAATGGAATTCATGTAGGCGCCACAAGCCTTGGCGCGCACCATCGTGATATTGACATGGTGACGGGTGAAGCTTGAAGTCTTGATGCGGATACCGCGTTCCATACCCTCTTCACCCAGATAAGCGCCCCAGGGCCAGGCAGCGACGATGATGTGCACCTTGGCACCCTTGGGTGAAACGCCCATTTTTTCCGAGCCGTAAAACGCCAGCGGGCGCAGGTAGCCGGAATCCATGCCGTTGGCGCGCAGGACTTCCTTGTGCGCTTCGTTGATGGCGTCCTTGTCGAAAGGCATTTCCATCTGGAAGATATGGGCCGAATTAAACAGGCGATCAGTGTGATCATTGAGCCGAAAAATGGCGGTGCCGATTTCGGTCTTGTAGGCGCGCACGCCTTCAAAAACGCCCATGCCGTAGTGCAGCGTATGCGTCAGGACGTGCGTGGTGGCATCGCGCCAGGGCACCAGTTTGCCGTCGTACCAGATGAAACCGTCGCGATCCGACATCGACATGATCTTTTCTCCCCTATGATTCATTGTCAAAAGGCAAATTCTAGCCGATTTCCTGCCTGATTTCGTCAGGTAGAATGCGCCTTTTGAGTGTTTGATGTGAAATGAGAATGATCTGGAAACCCAATGTAACGGTGGCGGCAGTAATTTTCCGCGATGGCAAGTATCTGCTGGTTGAGGAGGAAACCGAGGACGGCGTGCGCTTCAACCAGCCGGCCGGTCATCTCGAATGCAAGGAAAACCTGCTCGATGCCGTGGTGCGCGAGGCGCTCGAAGAAACTGCTTACCACTTCAAACCGACAGCCCTTTTGGGTATTTACAACTGGCGGCACGAAACTAAAAGCATCACTTACCTGCGTTTTGCCTTTACCGGCGAAATCATGGGTTGGGAAACCGAACGCAAGCTCGATAAAGGTATCATCGCGGCACGCTGGCTAACGGTGGAAGAAGTGAGAGCCTGTGCCGATAAGCATCGCAGCCCGCTTATCCTGCGCTGCATCGAAGACCACGCCGCCGGCAAGCGCTATCCGCTCGATCTGCTAGTGCACTACGACCAATAAATTACTTTCGAAGCGCTTGGATAGCTCTAACGCAGATAACCCGGCATCCTCGCTATTAACACCCCGTATCCGAACTGACTGGTTACACAGAAGCCAGAAAGCATAAAGCCCAGTCTTGAGAACCGGGCTTTATGCTTGATTTTATTGGTAGGCGGCGGGAGATTCGAGCTCCCGACCAACGGATTAAAAGCCGTAATTTATCTTTACAAATCTATGCATTGGCTTCGCCAATGCTCGCCAAAAACCGCCGAAACATGGCGGCTTTGTCACGTATGCAATTGGAGTTATGACTAACGGCCTCAAAGGCAACAATCGGTCAAACCGGTCTATTACTCTCGTCTCCTAATTTGCATGCACGTGCCCCAAGTGAATGAACATTGGTTTAAGGTAACATTCGCATCTCGTTATCAGTCTGAAAACGCTCATGAATAAAATTGGCCGCAACGATCCATGCCCCTGCGGTAGTGGTAAAAAACATAAACACTGCTGTTTTAGCAAACACACTGCCCAAACGGCGACCATGCCCCCAGATATGCCCCTGTTGTTTCGGCGTGCGATCGAGCATCACCAATGCGGGCGCCTGCAGCAGGCCGAGGCAATTTATCAGCAGATTCTTCGACAGGTGCCCAATCACGCAGAAACGCTACATTTGTTAGGTGCAATTCATTTCCAGCAAGGCAATCTTGATGGCGCTGCCGCAGTCATCAACCAAGCAATCAACGCCAGACCCTCTGAGCCAATCTATTACAACGATCTGGGCGTGGTTCTCAAGAAGCAAGGCAAGCTGAACGAAGCGGTCGCTTGTTATCGCAAAGCCCTTTCACTCAAACCGAATTTTGCCGAAGCACACCATAACCTGGGGAATGTATTCAGGGAGCAAGATAATCTGGTTGAGGCCGCAATCTCTTATCGACAAGCATTGTCGATTCTTCCCGATTATGTCGAAGCCTTTTGCAACCTGGCTTATGTTCTCAAGGCACAAGGTAGAGCAGATGAGGCAATTCAGAACTGTTTGGTAGCGCTCCGCCTGACTGAGAACGCCAAAGCAAAAATCTGTTTTGCTCAGATTATTCGGGGTATTGATTTCAAAAGCGCCGAGCCTGCGATTCGTGAATTGGTCACACGGGCAATTTCCGGGGCATGGTCCAACCCGGATGAGCTTTTAATTCCAGCGATCAGTCTGATTGCCCTGAACCAGGGCGTCAAGGAAGGAATTGAGCGCGCAAATAAAGCTTGGCCAAAGCAGTTGTCAGAGCAGGAATTATTTGGCGATTCCGGCTTGGCTTTGGTTGCCGATGACAAGTTGTTTCAGCTTACGTTGGAAACCATATCCGTCAATAGGATGGAATTCGAGCGGTTTTTAACCATGGCGCGCCATATTTTGCTTGATTCCGCCTTGAAAGTTGACTCCGGTGAATCGAAAAACAATGCTCTTGGTTTCTATTGTTCATTGGCTAGACAGTGCTTTATCAACGAATACATATTTGTTTGCACCGCTGAAGAAATATCTCAGGTCGAGTCCCTACACCAGAAACTGGTTGAGAAGCTGAAAACCAAAGCGCCCATACCCCCTTTGTGGTTGCCTGCGGTGGGCGCGTATTCTCCACTTAATACCGTGCCATCCGCTGATGCTTTGCTGGAAATGCGCTGGCCAGATGCAATCGCGGCGCTGTTGAAGCAGCAGATCAGCGAGCCAAGGGAAGAAATAAACCTTCGGAATGGCATTACACTGCTTACGGCTGTTGATAATGATTCTGCTCATGTCCAGAAACAATATGAGGAGAATCCTTATCCAAGGTGGGTGAAAGCTGGCCCGGCTGACCAGGTTTTAGTGAATGACTATTTTCATCAACATTTTCCGAAATCTTTGTTTCAATCGCTTGATAACAACAACCAAGCGGATATTTTAATTGCCGGATGCGGAACTGGTTTGCACTCCATAGAGGTGGCTCGTACTTTTCGAGGCGCCAAGGTGCTTGCTGTTGATTTGAGCTTGACAAGCCTTTCTTACGCCAAGCGAAAAACCGAAGAGCTTGGCTTGAAGAATATCGAGTATGCGCGTGCGGATATCTTAAAACTGGGTGACCTAAATCGAACTTTCGATATCGTCGAATCGGTTGGCGTGTTACATCACCTTGTGAATCCTATAGATGGTTGGCGAATTCTCCTCAATTTGCTAAAGCCCGGCGGTTTAATGAAGATCGGTCTTTACAGCGAACGTGCCAGGCAAGTCCATATTGCTGCCCGAAATTACATCGCCGAAGGGGGCTACAAAGACAGTGCAGAGGATATTCGCCGTTGCCGGCAAGACTTGATGGGAGATGAGCGATTCCGGAGCCTCTTGACGCGCAAGGATTTCTACGCAACCAGTGATTGCAGGGATCTTCTTTTCCATGTGCAAGAGTGCCGTTTTACGCCGCTTCAGATCAAAGAAATACTGGATACACTCGGTCTGACCTTTATCGGATTTGAACCACGCGACTTCAGGCAGTACCTGATGCGCTTTCCGGAAGATACGGCAAAGACAAATCTCGAAAACTGGGAGGCCTTCGAAATCGAAAACCCAGGCACCTTCCCCAATATGTTTCAATTTTGGGTGCAGAAGATTTGACGTTTTCAAGATAGTTCACTGGCAGATTTGGATTGTTGCGATGCCTTCAAATATCACGTTTTTGTCACGTCAAAAACAAAGTGGCTTAGGGATAAAACCCCTAAGCCACTAATTTAACTGGTAGGCGGTGGGAGATTCGAACTCCCGACCAACGGATTAAAAGTCCGCTGCTCTACCGACTGAGCTAACCGCCCAAAAGAGGGGCGGATTCTAAAGCGGGCAGCAAGCGCTGTCAAATTGAACATTCGGCCAAGATCAATGACGCCGAGCGGGTTCTGTTAGCAGTATCGGGTCGGATCCAGCATGCCGGCGGTGGCAAAACCCTCACGCCGCAGGCGGCAGGCATCGCAAACGCCGCAGGCGCGGCCTTCGCCATCAGCCTGATAGCAGGACACCGTAAGTCCATAGTCAACGCCCAGTGTCTTCCCGCGCTTAATGATTTCTGCTTTTGGTAGATCAATGAGTGGCGCGTGGATGGTCAGGTTTTGCCCTTCAACGCCAGCCTTGGTCGCCAGGTTGGCCATAGTCTGAAAAGCGGCAATGTAGTCGGGACGGCAATCCGGATACCCGGAATAATCGACTGCGTTAACACCAAGAAAGATGTCATGCGAACCAAGCACTTCTGCCCAGGCCAGGGCGAAGGAGAGCATGACGGTATTACGGGCGGGGACGTAGGTGACGGGAATGCCAGGTTCAACCCCAGTGACCGGAACATCAATACCGGAGTCGGTAAGGGCTGAACCACCAAATTGCGCCAAATCGATGCGAACGATACGGTGCTCGGAGGCACCCAAGGCTGCAGCGACAGTTGCAGCGGCATCCAATTCGGCACGATGACGCTGTCCGTAATCAAAGGACAGGCAATAGCAAATAAATCCCTGACTACGCGCAATGGCCAGACAGGTGGCGGAATCAAGCCCGCCGGAAAGCAGTACGACTGCCGGCAGGAGTGTCTGTTTTTTTGTCATTCTTGAATTTTTTTCGCATCTTCGTGCGGCGAGGCCAGCGCGCTCAGTTCGCGCTGCAAAATCGATTCGTCGCCAATGTTGAGTTCAACCAGACGACGCAGATGGATCATGCTATCAAGATCAATTTCGCGACAATTGAGACCTAGGCAACCGGCGCGATGGTGCGCCACTTCCATTTCCATACGGATATGGTCACCGCCATCGTTGAGCGCCAGTTCGAGGGTACAGGCATCTCCGGGTTGCGGGCTGACCGGTGCACCAATTTGAACCAGGGCACCCCTAAGAGAAAGATCGAGAACACTAACAGCAATCGCTTCTGAGTCCATCAGCAGCCTTGCCCTGGTCTTGAACAAAATACGCGAAAAATGGCGACGATTTTCTGAGTCCACTGGCTTGCCTCCCCCGAAAAACTATTTGCTCCGCATGTTACCCCAAAGCAGCTTGTGAAGCTGTAACTGAAAGCGCGCCGGCAAATGGTCAGCCAACATCCATTCGGCAAGCTGACGGGGCTCCATCAAGCCCTGCACCGGCGATATGAGCAATGGGCAGCAGGCGTCCAAACGGTGTTTTCGGATCACCTCGCAGACCCATTCGTAGTCGTTGCGCGAGGCAATGACGAATTTGATTTCGTCGCGGCTGTTGAGGTGCTGCAGATTGCCCCAAAGATTGTTGCCTTCTTCACCCGAATCGGGCGCCTTGAGATCCATGACTCGGCTAATCCGGCCATCCACTTCCGAAATATCAAGCGCACCGGAGGTTTCCAGCGAAACGTCATAGCCAGCATCGGCCAAAATAGTCAATAATGCCAGACACCCGGGCTGCGCCAGCGGCTCGCCGCCGGTAACGCAAACCTGACGCACCTGATGTTTCCGGACTTCGGCCAGAATGTCCTGGATTTCAATCGACTGGCCACCAGCAAAGGCATAGGCGCTGTCACACCAGCGACAACGCAAGGGGCATCCGGCAAGGCGGACAAATACCGTTGGCAGGCCGATACGCGAAGACTCTCCCTGCAGGGAGTAAAAAATCTCGCTGATCAGCAGGCTCGCCAAAAAACCTTACCTTTTCTTCAGGCGCTGCCTGGCCGTATCAGCGGCCGGCGCTTCCGGGTATTGCGCCAACAGGCTTTCAAGGGTGCGTCGGGCGGCAACCGGAGTTCCCAGTTCTTGCTGGCAGTTCGCCACCGCTAACAAAGCTTCCGGCGCCTTGGGGCTTTCTGGCCATTTGACCGCCAACTGGCTATAGACATCGATCGCCCGCTTGCAGTCACTCTGGGCGTAGAGCGCGTTGCCCAACCAGAGCTGGGCACCCGGTGCCAAAGAACTATTGGCGCGGTTGGTGACAAAGGCGGTCAGGGCAGCGGAAGCTTCCTTGTATTTCGCGGCTTTGAAGAGGTTGAGCGCCGCTTCGTACTCCTGGCTTTCGGTTGTTGCGTCAGCGCTGCCGGGTTTAACCGTTCCGGGCTTGGCGCTTTCAGCGCCACCTGGCACTGGCGGTTCCAGCTTGCGCAAGCGGGTGTCGGCATCCAGATAGAGATCCTGCACGCGCTTCTTGGCCATTTCCTGCTCATGCGTGACGCTTTCAAACTGGCCACGCAGCTTGGCATTTTCGTCACGCACGTTTTGTAGCTGACTGGACAAATCGAGTAGTCCACGCGAAAGCGTGTCGACCTGGACTTTGAGATCGGCAATTTGCTTGCGCGCCTCGCTGTCGTCAAACAGGCCGGCATGAGCCGAACCCGCTGCCAGACAGGTGAGCAGAAAAACGAGACGAAGCGGTTTCATGATTAAAACTCGCCGCTGCCAGTTACGCCCTTGTAGAGCATTTGAGCCCGGCGGTTCTGCGCCCAGGCCGCTTCATCATGGCCTTCCGCAGCCGGCTTTTCTTTGCCAAAACTGACGGCTTCAACCTGGTCTTCCTTGGCACCCAGCAGGATGAGATTGCGCTTGACCGCTTCCGCCCGCTTTTGACCCAATGAAAGGTTGTATTCACGGCTGCCGCGCTCGTCGGTATGACCCTGGATCAACATTTTGAAGTCGCGGTGACTGACCAGGAACTTGGCGTGCGCCGCGACCAGATCCTTGTATTCGTCCTTGATGTCGTACTTGTCGAGATCAAAATAAACGACGCGCTTGTAGAGCGTGCTCTTGGGGTCAGTCAGATCAAGAGGCAGCCCGGTCACCTTCTGGTCGCCGGCCACCACGGTGGTTACCGCTTGGCTACCCTGGCGATCCTCTACCGGCGCCTCCTTGATCGGTGTACTGGGGCAACCCGTCAGCAACAGTGCGAGCAGCGGGGCAATGAGGAGCAGTTTTTTCATGGTCGTTCTCCTGGAGAAATTAATGGGCATAGGGGCCCCAAGTCGGTTCGCGCACATCACCGCTGCCAATCGACAAGCGTTGCTTGATCTTGCCATCAATGGAAACGGAGGAGAGCACGCCGCGGCCGCCGATTTCAGTGGCAATCAGGATCATACGGCCGTTGGGAGCGAAAGTCGGGGATTCGTCCTTGCGCGAATCGGTCAGAACCTGGATCTGACGATTGGCAATATCCATGACCGCCAACTGGAAGTGGCCGTCACGTCTGGAAATAAAAGCAAGGCTCTTGCCATCGGGCGAAGGCCGGGGCGTCACGTTGTAGCTGCCTTCAAAGGAAATGCGCTGGGCGTCACCGCCGCTGGCTGACATACGGTAAATCTGCGGGCTGCCACCACGATCCGAGGTGAAATAAATATGGCCGCCATCGGGCGAGAAACGTGGCTCGGTGTCGATCCCCGAAGAACTGGAGAGACGCTGCAGACCACTGCCATCGGCGTTGATGAGATAGATCTGCGAACGGCCGTCCTTGGTCAGCACGATGGCCAAACGGCGGCCATCCGGCGACCAGGCTGGTGCCGAATTGGAACCCTTGAAATTGGCCAGGGTATGGCGCTGTCCGCTGGCCAATGAATGAATATAGATGATGGGTTTTTTGTTTTCGAAGGAAACATAGGCGATGCGGCCACCATCCGGTGACCAGGTCGGCGACATGATCGGCTCCCTGGAAACCAGCGCCGCCTGGGCATTTTGCCCGTCAGCATCGGCAATCTGCAACTGGTAACGCCCATTCGACTTGGTGACGTAGGCGATTCGAGTGGAGAACACTCCCTTTTCACCAGTCAGTTTTTCATGCACGTCATCGGCAATGCGATGCGCCGCCGCTCTCAGATGCGTCGGCGCTGTCAGGTAAGCCGCCCCCGAGAGTGCGACTCGTTTATTGACGTCGTAAAGCCGATAGCGCGCTTCCAGCCGCCCTTGCGCGGAAGTGGCAAGACTTCCAGCCACCACGGCATCGGCGCCTTTGTCCTTGAAACCAGAATAATCGACTGTAGACGATTCGGTCATGGGGGCTTCGCTCGTAACGAGCTTGAACTGGCCACTCGTTTCCAGATCGGAACGCAGCACCCCTAGCAAAGCTCTGGCGTTGGCCGGATCGCCGCCAAAATCGGGAACGGCAATCGGGATGCGGTTGGCGCCAGTACCGGCAATTTCGATGGTGAGCTGGGCATGGGCGCTGCCTCCCGCAAGCAGGGAGAACAAGGCAAGGGCAGGAATAAGTTTTTTCATGGTGTCGATTATAAGGCCTATCGGCATCCCTGTTCGTCGGGACAAAGCAGGAGTTCGAGATCACGGTTGAAGACGGCACCGTCATCGGACTTGGGCAGAGGTGAAGATTTCAGAATGGCGCGTTCGCTGGCCTCATCCCAGGCGCGCACACCGCTGGAGCGCTTGAGTTTGACACTGAGCACTTCGCCGGAGGGCAACAAGCTGACGCTGAAGACAGCAACGGGGTTACCTTGCAAATTGGCTGGCCGCACCGTATTGCCACGAATCTTGCCGCCGACACGATCCATCCATGAGGCGAGAGCGCGCTGATTGGCGGCAGAAGCGGCAAGCTGGGCTTTCTCCCGGTCAACGCCAAGGGAAGCCACTTCACTTCGCAACTGGACATCCCAGGATTTGGGCGAAGGACGGGTTGCAGGCTCGCTCTTTTCAGGCTTCGGCCGGGGCAGCAGCTGCTCTTGTTTGATTGGCTTGGGCGGTTTCTTTTCCTTTGCAACCGCAATTTGCGGCTTTTCCACCGGCACCGGCGCGGGTTCCGACTTTGGCTCAGGCTTGGGTTCAATCTTCGGTTCAGGCCTGGATTCCGGTTTGATTTCTGGCGCAGGCGCTGCTGCCGGAATCACTGCCGGAGAAGGTCGACTCGACCACAATTCGGCCACCACGACATCCGGCACGTTGCGTTTCCATTGCACCCCGAAGAAGAGGAATGCCAGCAAAAATCCATGCACCAGAACGCTGAAGGCAATGGCCTGCCAACGTCCGGCCTCGGGCTGTGGCGCAGCGAGTATCATTTTCCGGTCGGCTGCACCAACAGGCCAACCCGCTTGACCTTGGCACGTTGCAATTCGTCCATCACCGAGAGCACCACTTCGTATTTGACCTTTTTGTCGCCCGCGATCAACACTGGCTGTTCGGGATTTTTCGCCAGGATCGCCAAAACTGCGTCCTTGAGCTGTTTGCGGCCGATTTCCTGGCTCTTGCCGTTACCGGCACGATTGATCAGCGACAAACTTTCATCAGCCTTGATCGAGATTTCAAGGGGCTGTACTGGCACCTCCGCCGCTTTGCCGACCGAAGGCAGGTCAATGCTGCCGGTCGTCATCATCGGCGCTGCCACCATAAAAATCACCAGCAGCACCAGCATCACATCGATGTAGGGAACGACGTTGATTTCGTTTTTGAGCCGGCGCTGACGCATGGCTTACCTCATCTGCCGTTGCAGAATGTTGGAGAACTCTTCCATGAAGCTCTCGAAGCGGGTCGCCAGCCGGTCGATGTCGTGCGAAAAACGATTGTAGGCCAGCACGGCAGGAATGGCGGCAAAGAGACCAATGGCAGTCGCCACCAGCGCTTCGGCAATCCCGGGCGCTACCGAGGCCAGTGTTGCCTGACCGACATTGGAGAGACCACGAAAGGCGTGCATGATGCCCCAGACGGTACCGAACAGACCAACATAGGGCGACACCGAACCGGTCGAGGCCAAAAAGGCCAAATGCGATTCCAGGGCATCCATTTCGCGCTGATAGGTGGCACGCATGGCGCGGCGGGCACCGTCGATGACATCCTTGGGATCAAGGTTTTTCTGGCCGCGCAGCTTGGTAAATTCGCGAAAGCCCGCCTCGAAGATGCGCTCCATGCTGCCGGCGTGATGACGATCATTGACGGCGCTATTGAAGAGGTTGTTGAGATCGCCGCCCGACCAGAAATCGCGCTCGAATTGCTCGGTCTTGATGCGCTCTTTTCTGACCGCAATCCATTTCATGAAAATGTAATACCAGGACATCAGCGACACGATGGCGAGAAGCGCCATGACGGCCTGAACCACGGCACTGGCGTCAAGAATGAGGTGAAATATGGAGAGGTCTTGCGTAACGTTCATTGCAGGGCTTTCAGGGTTTCTCGCAAATAGTCGGGGATGGCCGCCGACTTCATTTTTTCGATGTCGACACAGACGATATTGACCGTACCAGTCACCAGTTCTTCGTCGCCACGACGTGCAAACTGGCGCAACAGCACCTGGGCGCGGCCCAGTTTTTCAACGCCGACACCAACGGTAAGGAGATCATCGAGACGCGCCGGCTTCAGGTAATCGAGCGACACCGAGCGCACCACGAACATCAGTCCGTGTTCGCGTCCCAAATCGGCATGATCGCGACCCATGGCGCGCAGCCATTCGGTACGGACACGCTCGAAATAACGCAGGTAATTGGCGTAATAAACAACGCCGGCGGCATCGGTATCCTCGTAATAAACACGCACGGGGATAGTGAAGGGATGTTCGCTATGTTGGTGTTTCATCCGTAGATTTTACCGCACTCGATGGCAGTTAAGTGCACAACTAGCCTTCGGCATCCGCCAGCAGGTCACGCGCAACCGCGCCGGCCGGTGTTGCAAAGCCAAGATGGCGATAAATGGCCGGTGTGGCGATGCGGCCACGCAAGGTGCGCTGCAAGTAGCCTTGCTGGATGAGATAGGGTTCCAGTACGTCCTCAATGGTGTCGCGCGCCTCGCCAATGGCTGCCGCCAGGTTATCCACCCCCACCGGACCGCCGCCGAACTTGTCGATCACCGCCAGCAGCAGTTTGCGATCCATGATATCGAGACCGGCGCTATCGACATCGAGCATCTTGAGCGCCAGATCGGCAACTTCCCGGTCGATGTGGCCCGCCGCCTTGATTTCGGCGTAATCCCGCACCCGGCGCAATAGCCGATTGGCAATGCGTGGCGTGCCGCGCGAGCGGCGGGCAATTTCCATCGCGCCTTCGGTCTCGATCGGCGCATTGAGCAAATTAGCGGAACGGCTGACGATGCTCCGCAATTCCTCGGCCGTATAAAACTCGAGGCGCGAAACAATGCCGAAACGGTCGCGCAACGGGTTGGTCAGCATGCCGGCACGGGTGGTGGCACCGATCAGGGTAAACGGCGGCAGGTCGAGCTTGACCGAGCGTGCTGCCGGGCCTTCGCCGATCATGATGTCGATCTGAAAATCTTCCAGCGCCGGATAGAGAATTTCCTCGACCACCGGTGAAAGACGGTGGATTTCGTCGATGAACAGCACGTCATGCGGTTCGAGATTGGTCAGGATAGCGGCGAGGTCGCCAGCACGTTCCAGTACCGGGCCGGAAGTCTGGCGCAGGCCAACCCCCATTTCATGCGCGATGATGTGCGCCAGCGTTGTTTTGCCCAATCCGGGCGGGCCAAAAAGCAAGACATGATCGAGCGCTTCGCGCCGTTTGCGCGCTGCGGCGATGAAAATTTCCAGTTGCTCGCGTATTTTGGCCTGACCAACGTAATCCGCCAGCTTTTTGGGGCGCAAGGCGCGTTCCAGCGCCTCTTCCTGTGCCGAACGCGGTTCCGGCGCAATGATGCGCGCGGCAAACTGGTCGGTTTCAATCATACGACCTGTTCCACGGGCTTCTTTTCATTGATCCAGTCACACAGCAGCGCCTGTCCGAGTGCCAACAACACGGGTCCCAGGAACAAGCCGATGAAGCCGAAGACCATGACCCCGCCAAAAACACCAACGATAATCAACAGCAGCGGCAAACTGGCCGTGCGCGAAATCAGGATAGGCTTGACGAAATTGTCGACACTGCTGACTGCCAGCAGCCCCCACAACACCATGAAAATTGCCCAGCCTGTTTGACCGTCCTGATAGAGCCAGACCGCCACGCCGCCCCAGATCATGGTGGCGCCGATGACCGGCACCATGGACAAAATGAAGGTGGCAAAGGTCAGCACAACCAGACCCGGAACGCCGACAATCAGATAGCCGATCATGGCGACCACTGCTTGTGCCGCTGCCGTGCCGACAATGCCAACCATGACGCCGGTGACGGTATTCTGTGCCAGCCGCACCATGCGTTTGCCCAGATCGCCCGCCAGCTTGTGGGCGGCGGTATCGAGCGCCTCGCCATAGATTTTGGCATCGCGAAAAATAAAAAAGACAAAGAAAACGACCAGCAGCAACTGAAAAAGACCTTGCCCGAAAATAGTGACACTCGCCAACAGAAGTCGGCGCGCCGGGTCGAAGCCCATTTGCAGCAGCTTGTTCAATTCCTCGCGGCTAGCGACCACCTTGTGCCAATAGGCCGCGATATCACCGCCAACCAGCGGCAACTTGCCCAGCCAGGCGGGCGCATCTGGCGAAATACCTCTCTGCAGCAAAGGTTTCACCTGCTCCATCCCCGCTTCAACCGCCCCGGCCAAGCTGCCGGAGAGAACAATCATCGGCAACACGATCAGCAACACCAGCAACAGCGAAGTGACAAAAGCCGACAAAGTCTGGCGCTGCCGGAACAATGTCAGCAGGCGTGCATGCAGCGGCCAGACCGTGATGCAAATGACCGCAGCCAGCAAAAGCGGACCAACAAAGGGTTTCAATACATAGACGCAGCCGATGATGAGTAGAACGGCGATGGCTATGCGGACAAGCTGGGTATTGCTCTGGGTCATGACTTTTTCCTAGACTTTGGAAAGGAGGCGCAGGGATTGGCGAATGCCCTCTGAAGTACCGATTCCGGCCGGCAACTGTTTCAAGGCCGAGACCGTTTCGCGTTCGCTGTAGCCGAGCGCCAGCAGCGCATTCTGGATGTCGCTCTGGCTGGTGGCCGCAACGGAAAGGCTGGCACCAGGAGTCACGTCGGCCAGCTTGCCTTTGAGTTCGAGTAACAGACGCTCGGCAGTTTTTTTGCCTATGCCCGGCACTTTGATCAATCGTCCGGCTTCCTGTGCCGCCACCGCCTGAGCCAGATCGGCCACCGACAAGCCGGAAAGCACAGACAGCGCGGTTCTTGCCCCGACGCCGGAAATTTTCAGCAATTGCTTGAAAGCAAAGCGTTCGGCCTGACTCAAAAAACCGTAGAGAAACTGTCCGTCCTCGCGCACAACAAAGTGCGTCAGCAAGGTCACCTCCTGCCCCGCTTCCGGCAGGTTGTAGAAGGTGCTCATCGGCACATCAATTTCATAGCCAACGCCGTTCACATCCAGCAGAATTTGCGGCGGATTTTTTTCGGCCAGGCGGCCAGTCAGGCGTCCGATCATGATTCTATGAGGAGTAAGGTGTGATAAGTCAGGAGAAAAGGCAAAAGCGTATCCTAACTGATAAGACGACCATTGCGAACGCGAAATCCTGCCGTCGCCAGTGCGCCCAATCCCTGACCGCCGTGGGCATGGCAAATGGCACAAGCCAAGGCATCAGCAGCATCGGCAGCGGGCACGCCGGGGAGATCAAGCAAGCGCACCACCATGGCCTGCACCTGCTCCTTGGCGGCCTTACCCTGTCCGACCACCGCCTGCTTGATTTGCAGTGCCGTGTATTCGGCCACCGGCAAGCCGGCATGCACCAGGGCGCTGATCGCCGCGCCACGCGCCTGCCCGAGTAACAGCGTCGACTGCGGATTGACGTTGACGAAAACCTTTTCCACCGCCGCCTGAGTCGGCGCATAGGCCGCAATCACTTCGCCAATACCGGCGAAAATGGTGCGAATGCGATCCGGCAGCCCTTCGCCAGAAACCGACTTAACGCAACCGCTGGCAACATAAACCAGCCGATTGCCCTGCTTTTCAATGACACCAAAGCCGGTAACCCTTAAGCCCGGATCAATTCCCAGGATGCGTAATGCCGACATCAAAACTTTCGTGCTGCTGAAATAATATTGCCCCGGCCAAGGGCTTACCCTGGAG
>Ga0316605_10000454_pt1 | contig 28688 bp, 23 predicted proteins | sample OWC_soil_day20_n_FD_207666 | JGI IMG/M metagenome (GOLD analysis project Ga0316605, IMG submission 207666) | Wetland soil microbial communities from Old Woman Creek delta, Ohio, United States - OWC_soil_day20_noCT | ecosystem: Environmental > Terrestrial > Soil > Wetlands | place: USA: Ohio...
GTATCCCAATCATCTGTATGTCGCAGTAGGTGGCGAAACAGGGGAGAGGAAGGTTCGGTCAGCATGGGGTTCCCTTCGCCGTGGTCCGATGTTGTCCGTACATCATTCCTATTGCCAGCCAGAGAAAGATCTGCTCGATGGCTGGCGTTAGCGAGCTGCCGAAGAATGCGGCAAGAAGGAAACTGACCAAGCCGGCAGCGGCGCCGCCGTAGAAGCCCTGCAATACGGGGGGCACTGCGGGATTGGTGCTCATGTGCCGAAAGCCCTTCCAGATATGCAGGAAGTAGGCGCAGATGAGGCCGAGGCCGATGAATCCGGCGTCCAGGGCGGCGCCAAGGTAGGCGTTGTGGGCATGGCCGACCGCCAGCATGGTGCCATTGCGCATGGCTCCCGACCAGGCGATAGACGACAGGCCGTTGCCGAAGAAGGGGTGGCGCCAGAGTTCCGGCAACACGGGGAGCCAAATATCGTCCACACGGCCCGCACTGATGACATTGATGTCGCTGCCCCAGCCGCTGCCAATGCGGTCAAAGACCGCACCCGGCAGAAGAATCACCAGTCCGCCCAGAAGCAGGGCGCCCAGCACCAAGGTCATCAGCTGGCGGCGAGAAATCAGGAACAGAATATTGACGACAGCAAAGCCGAAGAAAGCGCCGCGCGAAAAGGTAAGGGTTAAGGCGATAACCACCAAGACCATGGAGGCGGCCAGGAGCAGTCGCAGTCCCGCATCCTTTGACGCAGCGAAGGTGAAGAGCATCAGGGCATAGGCCACCGCATACATGCGCCCGAGGTCATTGGCATGAATGCCCAGCGGGGATAGAAATGTGCGTGCCCCGCTACTCGCCAACTCTGCAAGGCTGGCGCCGGAAAGGAAGACAAAAGCGATGGTCATCATGCACATTGCGGAGATTGAGATCAGCATTGGCACGATCAACCGTTCCGGGTTTTTTGAGCGAGCGGCGGCCGCGGCGACCAGGAGTGCAAAACAAACCAGCATCAGGGGCTTGAGGACGACATTGATCAGGTAGCTGCCGACGCTATTGAACTGCCCAGGGCTGATTTCGATCATCTCGGCGGATACTTCACCGATGTGTTGGGAGCCCATGGCTCCAGCCAGAACCAGAGGCGCGATATAGAGCCAGACCAAGGGTTTGGTCGCGAAATGGGCGCGTGTTCCGGCGGCGTTTCCGTTCAGAAGCAGTGAAGCGAATGTTGCCGCTAGCAGCATGTTTAGCGGATTAAGTCCGGTGATGCCGCCAATGCTGTGGGGGAACAGGGCGCTTGCGGATAGCGGCATCAGCACAATCAGGCAGACGACGCCACGGCGGAAATCCAGCATGATGAAAATGCTCGCCAGCAGGGCGATGCTGACCGCGATGGCGTTCTGTTCGGCAAAGACGATCAAGGCGCCGAAAACCAGCGCAGCGACCAGGGGCAGGAGCAGCGTTGCGGTGAAAGACGGCAGGCCGCGTGGATGCTCAAGGGACGAGTTGCCGTTGTAGGGCCAGCTCAGTTGTGACAGCCCCCTCTCGTTGGAACGGGATCCAACGTTGATTTCTTCTGCCTTTTGCATGACGGTTTTATGGCGCGAAGTTGATGGGATGCGGCTCGTCAAAAGGCGTTGATTACGCTGCCAACCACCTGGGTGCCGCTGTCGCCAAGGTTGCGGATGACATGGCTGGTATCGGCAATGCGGGTATGGTCTTGGCGCGACAGGACGATGGCGCTGCCAGCGCGAAAGCCTATGGCTTGTGCATCGGAATAGCGGAGCGCCGGCGGGGTATCGACAAGAATGACATCAAAGTCCGCAAGGTATTCCTTCAGCAGTGCGGGCAATACGGGCTGCGATAGCAATTCCAGCGGATTGGGGGGCGGCGCGCCGGCCGGTAACAGCATCAGGTTGCGGAAGCCCGGTACCGCCACCGCAACGTCGGGCTCGGCGCGACCAGACAAGACGGCCGACAGACCGAGACGATCGGACACGTTGAAAATCCCGTGTTGGCGAGGGTTGCGCATATCCCCATCAATCAGCAAGGTGCGTTCGCCAAGCTGTGAGAACAAGGCCGCAAGATTCGCTGCAACGTAGCTTCGGCCTTCGCCACTGCCTGGACTGACGACAGCCAGCATCCGCTGGTCAGACGATGGCCTCTTGAACCAGCGAACGAGCAATTGGGTACGCAGGGCCCGGAGTTCCTCGGTACAGCGGTGGTAGGGCCGATAGGCGGCTACCAGCTCCCTGCTGAAGCTGTTGCTGTCCGGGAGCAGGACTGGCAAGTCGTATTGCTGGTGCAGCGCGAGGATCAGGTCTTTTTCACTAATCAGGGAGAGGCGCAGGGCGGCTTCGCCGAAACGCCAGCCCTCGCGCTTTTGCAGCGCCATGATTTTGGCCGCGTCGTTCGGGCTGATCTTTCCCGCTGTGACGAGTATGTCGCCGAGGCTGTTTGCGGTCACCATTTCATTCTGGCCATGGGTCGGATGAGTCATCACGTTGTCTTTGGCATTCATCAGAAGGGTCTCCCTTTAGCCGGGTTCAGGTAGGGCGTTGCGAGAGGCAGGCGCGGTAAGGAGTCGCGGTTCGGCCGGGTTCCAGGTGGTCAGGACAACAAGCAGCGGCACACGCGGATTCCCGCTCAGATCCTCAATGAGCCGAACTCGCTGGTCGGACAGTTCAAGCAGATAGACCACGGAAAGCGCGAGCAGGGCGCCGACCACCAAGGCGATACCGAGGTTCACTCCTATCTTTGGTCGGGCAGCGCGGGACGGTGTTGTCGCCGGGTTGAGGATGCTGACATTGGTCTGCATGGCGCGGCTCTCGATGCGACTCTCCATGAAGCGTTGCATGGCGCTGTCGTAGGTCTTCTGGGAGATTTCCACGTCGTGGCTGAGTACGGCCAGTTGATTGCGGGCCTCCTTCAGTCCGAGTACACGCTGGCGCTGGGCTTCCATCTCACCGAAAAGCTTTTCCCGACGTTCGCGGTTGCGCTGTGTCGCCTGCTCTGCACTCGCAATGGCGTTCCGGGTTTCGCTGCTGATCCGCGCCCGCAGGGCTTGCACTTCGGCGAGCTGGCGTAGGTATTGGGGGTGACGGTTGCCAAGGTCGGTGGATAGCTCCTGCAATTTCGCCTCGGACCGCATGAGATCGGTCTTGAGAAGCTGTAGCCCGGCATTGGAGTTGGTTTCCGGTCCGGTGGGCTCCCGTGATCGTGCGGCCAGTCCGGCAAGATCGGTAAGCTGAATGTTCTCGACGTCAAAGCGTTCGTCGGAATGGACGATGCCGTGTTCCTGTTGAAATGCGGTGAGTCGACGTTCAGCCTGCGCCATGTTGTTGCGCAAATCTTTTAGTTGCTCATCGAACCATATGGACGTCTGCCGGGTTGGCTCCACCCGCAGCTCAAGCACGGTATCGACGTAGGCCCTGGCGATCGCGTTGGCAACCTGCGCCGAATAGCGGGCGTCATCCGAGGAGTAACTGAGCTGGATGATGCTGCTTGAAGAGGTGTCGATCTTGAGTTGCTTGAGCAGACTTTCAGCCAGCCACTCCTCGATGGTTCCGGGGCTACCGGCTGAGTCGAAGGCGGCGCGGGAAATCGGGTTCTCCGTCAGTTTAAGATCGGCGATAACGCGGTGAGCTACCTTGGGACTTGAAATGATGTCCACCTGGGTCTGCATATATCCAGCCCGTTCGCGCTCCGGAGTGACATTTGCGCTTCTCATGGACTGTTCATCCTTGCCATCCAGGAGCAGCGACACCTTGGCGACATAGGTCTTCGGCATGATCAGGCTGATAATCAGCGTTGCTACGACGGTGGTCGCCAGAATCAGGATGAACAGTCGGGAGCGGGCAATCAGAGCCGAAAGAAGAAGTTTGAAATTCATGGCGGTATCCCCTTTTGATCTTCGTCGCGCGGCTAGAACAAGCTTTCTCTGACGTAGATCACGTCATCGGGTTGAATCTTGTCTGCCGGCGTTACTTCAATTCGAGCCAGGTTGCCGTCTGGTCCGCGTCGATTGATGCGGATGCCCCGCTCGGTTCCGCGCGGTGTGACGCCGCCGCCGAGGGAGAGCGCCTGGACGACATTGGTATCCTTGTCGAGACGATAGGCTCCGGCTTTCTGGACTTCGCCATAGATGTAAAAGACAGGGGCCCGTTGGACGAAAATCGTGTCGCCGTTCTTAAGTTCGATGTTGGAGGTCATGTCGGCGTCGCGATACATCGCTGAGACGTCGATGCCGATTTTTTCTGGCTTGCCGTCACGATGGGTAATGACGGTCACTGTGTCGTCCCCGCTCGGCGTCACGCCGCCCGCCATGGCGAGCACATCCGTCAGGCGGTTGCTGGTATCGTCGAGGGCATAGCGGCCAGGGCGAGCGACGTTTCCAAGAACGGATACCTGGCGGCTGCGAACTTGCAGCACGGTGAGTGTGACCTGAGGGTCCTTGAGAAATTGACCATCGCGCAGACGGTTGGTAATGCGCGTCGCCGCATCGCTGGACGTCAGGCCCTGAAGGTCCACCACGCCAATCAACGGGATCCGGATCGTACCTTGCTGGGAAAGGCGGGTCTCCGTGTTCAGTTCTGGATTTTGAAACACCGTTACGCGCACACTGTCGCCAGGGCCGAGAACGTCTGATTCAGCGTGGGCTGGTGTAGCGAAGGCGAGAACCAGCAGGGTGATCCAGGCGGGAACTCGTGAAAATATATTGGACCAGTGATGAGGCATGGTTGTCTCCTTCAATAGAGCGGATGTAAATGAAGCCATCTGACTTCGTTGTGTGAATTTCCGAGCGTCTCGTGACAGGCATCTTCCGCAGCCCAGATGAGCAGAGGACAGTGCGGGTTGAATTACCTGTCTGGTGTGCGCTGAAGGACACTGTAGGAAGGCTGCGCTATGGAACGATGAGTCGCGTCCTGGTCCGATTGGACCAGTCCCGCTCTTTTGGATGGACGGGATCTCGTGGCGTCAGCGAATGACGGTCTTGTATCCAGGGCCAGGCGGGTGAGACGCGGCCAGGAAAGTCGGCGTTTTGCTATCACTGCCATGATGACTAAGCAGCAGAGCAGTGCCAAAAATTGGGGCATCCGAGGTACGGACAGAGCGTCGCTCCCTGTCGACATGGCTGCCTGGGCAAGGCCTGCGGGCTTGTCGGGAGAAGTCGGTCGCCGGATGTCTCTGGGGGAGTTCCCGGACGCCGTGACCAAGGAAATCGTTTGCAGGTGGATTACGTCGCCGCTTGACGTGTTATCCGTCTTGCCTCTGGAGGGCGTGAAAGCCGAGTCATCGAGTGAATACCAACGGGAATCAGGATTGAGTGGTGATGCAGTCCGATCCACAGTCCAGGTCACCGAGTAGGGAGAAACGGTAGGGGGACGACAGATGTGATTCGACGCGTAGTGGTTGGATTCCGATGAGAACGACTGCAAGAAGGCGCGTTCTCGTGACGAACTCATTGGTGACGTGTTAGCGGCTTGAATCTCAAGCGCAGAACACAAAGGGATTGCGCAGATGCACCCCAGAACAGCAGCTAGCTTGCTAAATGTCGGCATGATTCTCTTCCCGAAGGTGGCGTAAGGAGCCAAAAGGCGATCCTGCTGCCGGCTTTATGAAGAGACTATCGTCGGTGTGTGAAGGGGGAAGGTGACCCGGTCAAGGTATGCGTCCCTCGCCTGGACTAGAAGGCAATGCGTTTGCCATCAATGACCTGCCCCAAGGATGGAGGGGGATTAACGCGCCGTAGCGCTCGACGAGTTGATGCGGTCCTATGACAAATACCGGTATCCCGGTATTTCGGCAGCGTCGTTCGAGAAATAGAGTCCCAACTGAGCGTTCTGTATCGCCGCCATGGATCTCATGTGCGAAAGCGTACAGAGTCGATAGGGGGGCAGGGCGAAAATTCGATGGACTGCCATCGCACCGAATCAAGAATTGACATGACCGAGGTCACTGCCGGGACATTGGTTATACGTGAGATGTGAGCCTACGTTCGGATGAACCAAGAAATTGAAGGGGTATGAAATGTTCAATGCAGAAAGTCATCTAGCGACTGCGGTTCAGTCTAAGCGCCAAGCGGCGGTCTATCCAATCTCATCATCGGGTAGCGGGAACCCTCACAGCATCGGGGCAATGGCCCCGGATGGATGCGATGGTGAGAGCGCTTTCTTTTTGAATATCTCGGAATCCGTCAGGCGGCCGATGAATCGGATCGGGAGTCCTTCCGGCAATGGTTCGCGGAACGTCGGTCTGGCGAAGATAGATAGGCGTGAAGCGAACCAATCGGAGATTTCCGTCCAGGTCGGAATGCCGTCAGCGGGACATCAGGAACTTCTTGCCAGCGTTTCAAAGGGGCTGCGACGGCCTCTGGATAATGTTCTATTGCTGGCAAAGCTGCTGGCCGACAACTCGGCGCAGAATCTATCGCCGAAACAGGTGGACTATGCGCAAACCATTTACGCTACCGCCACGGAGATATTGACGCTGCTCGACGATGTGATCGAGCTTGCGAATATTGCCTCGGGGGATACTGAGATCAAACTCGAACCAGAGCGATTGATAGATATTTGCCAATATCTCGTAAAGGCATTCAGTCACGACATCCTGGGACGACGCACAGAGTTTGATATCAAACTTGCCCCCGGCCTTCCGGCCGAGATTCAGACCGATGGGAAGTGGCTGAGGCAGATATTGAGGAATCACCTGTCAGCCGAGATGGAATATAGCCGCCGGGTGACTTTAAGCATTTCACCCATGGGCGGCAGCGGGGATCTGCGGCAATCTGGTCCGGATAGCGGTCAGGGCTGGATTGAGTTTGCCGTCATTGGCAGTGGCAGCCCCCATCGAGAGGCGGTGCAGCGAAAGATTTTCGACACCGATGGCTCGGTAAGTCGAGACCCTGATGAGTCAGGTGTTGGTCTCACCGTAGGGCGCGAGTGGATACGTTTGCTCGGTGGAAAAGTTGAATTCAGCCGGGAAGACGGTGGTGAAAGGAGACTGGCGCTTTGCCTCCCGCTGCCAAGCAAGGGCCCCGTTACCGGCGATGTTGATGCACAGCCGAGGATGACGTCGTCGGTAGCCCAAATGTCATCCCCCAACGTCAGCGGAAAAACGCTCGGTCGCGACCACATTCCACGTTCGTCGACGCCGCCGCAGCACTACCATGGGGCGAAGACGCGGGGTCGTTGGGACGGTTCAGCAGCGATCGTCGGGCGTAAAAAGTCACTGGCAATGTCTGATCGGTTAGCCATCGCGGACAGCGTGACAACGGCGCTAAGTGGAATGAAAGTTCTGATTATTGATGATGATATCCGCAATGTGTACGCGATGACGGCGGTGCTTGAGGCCTACGGCATTACGATGTTGCATGCTGAGAGCGGGCTGACTGGACTTGATACCCTGCATCACGATGCAGATGTGGGCGTGGTGCTGGTAAATACAAATATCTCGGGGGGCGGCGCCCAAGAGTTGATTCGAGAGATTCGCCGCATTGAGTCCTGTGCGACGTTACCAATCGTTGCGCTGACGAATAAAGCGGACCCTGGCCAACAAGCGGACTGGGAAGTTCGTGGTGCATCGGATCAGATTGACCATCCAGTCAATAGCGAGCAACTGTTGTTGGTGCTACATGCTTTGCTTGTGGAATTCGCCTGAAGCATCATGTCTTGCACAACCGGCATAAATATTCTGAGTATTGATGACGACACGCGTCATCTTGAAGTTGTTGAGCGCCTGCTGACGTCACCTACGTGTAATGTGGTATCCGTGACCTCCGGCACCGAAGCCTTGCGGCAGATACTGAAGAGCGACTTTGCACTCATTCTTCTGGATGTGAGCATGCCGGACATGGATGGGTTTGAGGTTGCAACGCTGATTCGTCAGGTAAAGCGGTCCTGCCATATCCCTATTATCTTTCTCGCCTCTTCGCGTGATGCAGTGCGCCCTGTCTTTCGAGGATGCGGCGCCGGCGTGGTCGAATATATTTCCAAGCCAGTAGATCCAGGCGAATTACAGTCACTGATTGGTGTTCTGGCGGGCATATATATCAGATGCCCGCAAGGTACTGAATGTGACGAGGATGGCGATGTGGGATCCCTTGTCCGCGAACGCACCACGAGTTTGATTCGGGCAAATGAGCTTTTGCGGCAGGAGGTGGCGAGGCGTCAACGCGCCGAAGAGGGCTTGCAGAGCGCGAAGCGGGAAGCCGAGGCGGCGACTCGGGCGAAGTCGGAGTTCTTGGCTAATATGAGTCATGAGATTCGGACCCCAATGAATGGCGTCGTCGGCATGGTTGAACTCGCCCTGCGGACGAAGCTTTCGGCGGAGCAGCGCGAGTATATGAATTTGGTGAAGGTTTCCGCCGGCGCGTTGTTGACCATCATTAACGATATTCTGGATTTCTCCAGAATCGAGGCCGGTAGCCTGGAGTTGGAATCCATTCCCTTCTCATTGCGCGAGAGTATCGGCGATACGATCAAGGCGCTGGCGCTGGATGCCCACCGTAAAGGCCTTGAGCTAAATCACGACATATCAGTCGATGTCCCGGACATCCTCGTCGGAGATCCGATGCGCCTGCGCCAGGTCATAACGAATTTGGTCGGCAATGCCATCAAATTTACCGAGCATGGCGAGGTGACGATTAAGGTGGACAACGTCCCGGATGGCAACATGTCCGGGGACGTTTCAATTCAATTTCAAGTAGTGGATAGCGGCGTTGGAATCGTCGCCGAGAAATTGCATGGAATCTTCGCTCCCTTCACACAAGCCGATACGTCCACGACGCGCGTCTATGGCGGTACGGGATTGGGACTGACAATCGCACAGAGGCTGGTGGAGCTGATGGGCGGCTCGATTGGCGTGAATAGTGAAGTGGGTCGCGGAAGCGTGTTCCACTTCCATCTCAAGTTTGGTGTGACAGCAGCGGGGAATTCGGTTGGCGCCAGCGCGACGTTTCCTGGGTTCCGTGCGTTGATCGCCAACAGTCATGCCGGCAGCCGCCGCATCCTCGCGGATGTGTTGCGACATTGGAACGTTGATGTGGATGAAGAGGAGGATATGGCAGATGCGATATCCGCAATTGCCTGGGCCAGTCATGCCGGCATTCCTTATCACCTCGTGTTGCTGGATGAGAACCTTCCCGATGCGAACATCTACAGCACGATAATGGAACTTCAACTTCGTGAAGATATGGAGTTGGGCGCTCTGGTGGCGGTCGGGTCGATGACGAGCAGGGAAAGCGACGGGGTATGGCTTGATTCGGCGCGATTCCCGTGCGTTAGCAAACCGCTAAAGCATTCGGAGTTGCTGGCTCTGGTCATGGCAGCATCGACTCCCGGCGGTATCGACATGCCGTCACGGGAAGCGTGGAGCGATGCGCGGTGTGACATAGGCCATGGCGGGTTCGATATCCTTTTGGTTGAGGATAATCCGATTAACTCCCGAGTCGCTCAACAGGTTCTGACTCAAGCCGGACACAGCGTTGTTACCGCAAGCAATGGTGAAGCGGCCATTGTCGCTCTGGGTGATAGGCAGTTCGATCTGATTCTGATGGATGTGCAAATGCCCGGAATGGATGGGCTCGAAACAACAGCGGTGATTCGCGCCATGGAGGCGGAGTCAGGCGGCCACATTCCAATCTTCGCCTTGACGGCTCATGCGATGCCGCAGCATCGACAGCGCTGCCTACAGGGTGGAATGGATGGTTATCTGGTGAAGCCAATCCACCCCGCAGAGTTGCTCAATGCTGTCGCTGGTATGGCGTCATACGACCATGTCAGCCCATCTCCGGCTGGCGTATCCAGTGGGATGAACCGGACGGCATTTCTTCAGCGCATTGGTGGTGACATTAACTTGCTGGGAGATATTGCGGGCATTTTTCTCGATACCAAGGCGTCTCTCATGGGTGAGTTGGAAAAGGCCTTGGTGGATCGCGATGAGTCGCGTCTCGGCTATGTCATCCACACCATGACCGGGATGTTTAGCAGCGTCGCAGCAGAGTCGTCGCTAGAAATACTCAATAGCGTAAGGGCTCTGGTTGAAGCAGAAGCGTGGCGTGAGGCCGAAGTGGAGGTCTCTCGCCTCAAAGGTGAAATGGACATCATTGCAGAAGAACTTATCGGTATGGCGGGCGAAATGAAGTCTCTTTCATGCGTCAGCCACAAAGGAGAAGAGTTGGCCACGAAGGCTGACTTACATAACAAACAAGCTCTGATGGAGGCGTCTCAATAATGAATAATTTCGTCACTGATTCATTGGCCCAATTCTGTATCGATCAACGCAGTTCATTCTCGTCCCATGACTGGATAGCCTGGGGAGCGATTGACAGGAAAAGTGTTGCCTGCGCGGCGAAATATCTTTCGATGACCAGTTGGTATGGTCATGATGAGGAGCTTGAGCAGATTGCTGCATGTCTCCACACGTTTGAGCGGGATAGCACGGGTCTCCATCGGGAGTCGTGGTCCATTGATTTTGATCTCCCCAGCTTTTCTTCCAAGGTTCGCTTTGGCATAGCGAATATGAGTGCTCTTAAATCCCAGCAGTCGCCAGGAGGGGATTCAAGTGTTCTCATTCCGGAATTTCTTTTGAAGCACAGGGACGATAGCGTCTCTCATGGAGCTTAGTCAAAAATGAATAGCGGAATTCTTGTAGTGGAAGATGAGGCGATTACGCGACGTATGCTAGTCGCGAATTTGGAACGGGCAGGTCATCAAGTTCGCAGTGCAGGCAATGTTCCGGAGGCCGATGCGGAAATCAGCAAACTGCTTCCGGATCTTGTTTTGCTCGACTGGGTGTTGCCCGATGCATCCGGGGTCGGATTCGCACGTCGACTGCGATCCGACCAGCGTACCCGAGACATTCCCATCATCATGCTTACGTCTCGCGCCCAGGAGGGCGATTTGGTGGCCGGGCTGGAGGCCGGGGCGGATGACTACATAACCAAGCCGTTTTCGCCGCGGGAACTGCTGGCGCGGGTTAAGGCGCAGTTACGCCGGCGCGCACCGCAGACCACGGATGATGTGGTGGAAATCGCCGGACTGCGGGTGGACCCAGCGCTGAAGCGGATAAGTGCCGGAGGGCGTGAAATTGATCTGAGCGCCCTGGAGTTCCGGATGCTTCACTTCTTCGCCACGCACCCTGGCCGCATATTCAGTCGCGAGCAACTGCTCAATAAGCTATGGGGAGATCATGTCTATGTCCAGGATCGCACCGTCGATGCGCACATCCGCGCCTTGCGCCACGCGCTGCGTCCGAGCGGACATGACCTTCTTGTGGAGACCGTGCGTGGATCCGGGTATTGCTTTCGGCGCGAGTTGCCTGTGGCGTCTGGCGCCGAAAGGGCAGAGGCGATCTAGGGCGGCTATTCCACGGTCACCGATTTCGCCAGGTTTCGGGGTTTATCAACATCGGTGTTTCGATTAAGCGCCGCGTGGTAAGCCAGTAGCTGTAACGGAATGGTATGCACGATTGGGGATACGAATCCCGTATTGGCGGGCGTATGGACGACGTGCATTCCCTCGCCTTCCTGGATGTTGGTGTTGCTATCAGCAATCACGTAGAGTTCGCCGCCGCGAGCTCTTACCTCTTGCAGATTTGATTGTAGCTTTTCCAGCAAGCCATCCTTTGGCGCAATGGCGACAACGGGCATCGCGGTACTTACCAGGGCGAGGGGGCCGTGTTTAAGCTCTCCGGCGGCATAGGCTTCTGCATGGATGTAAGAAATTTCCTTCAGCTTAAGGGCGCCTTCCATTGCAATCGGGTAATGAATACCGCGTCCGAGAAAGATTGCGTGGTCCCGGCTCGCAATGTCCTGCGCCCAGTTCTTGATTTGCGGCTCGAGTTCCAGGGCGCGCGACAGTGCCGCAGGTAGGTACTGGAGGTCGCTGAGAAATCCCTGCTCGCGTTCGCTGGGAAGCTTCTTGCGCAACTTGGCCATGACCATGGTCAGTAATGCCAGGGCAACAAGCTGGGTTGTAAATGCCTTTGTCGATGCTACGCCAATCTCCGGGCCCGCCCGGGTGAGGAATTGGAGATCGGAGGCGCGAACCAGGGACGATTCGGCAACGTTGCAGATACACAAACTGGCACGGTGTCCCTGCTGCGCAGCGTAGCGTAGCGCCGATAGAGTGTCGGCCGTTTCGCCGGATTGGGAGATGGTAACTACGAGCGTGGCCGGGTCGGATACCGGCATTCGGTATCGGTATTCGCTCGCTATTTCGACATTGCAGGCGATGCCGGCAATGCTCTCAAGCCACTGTCGTGCTACCAGCGCGGCGTGGTAACTGGTGCCGCAGGCGAGAATCAGAATCGCGTTGGTGGCGCGCAGTATCCGTTCACCCTCAGCGCCGAATAGCGTGGGTGATATCGAGTCAGCCGTCGTGATGCCTTCAAGCGTATTCGCAACCGCAGTCGGCTGCTCGTAGATTTCCTTCTGCATATAGTGGCGATAGGCGCCGAGGTCTATGGAGGCGAAGGATTCTTGCGATTTTGTGATGGGGCGAATAACTGGATTGCCGCCGGAGTCGAGGATGGTCACGCGCTCGAGCGTGATTTCCGCGCAGTCTCCATCTTCGAGAAATACAATCTCGCGGGTAACGGATGCCAGTGCCGATGTGTCGGAGGCGGCAAAGTTTTCCCCATTTCCAAGTCCAAGGAGGAGCGGAGCGCCGTTGCGCGCTACGACGAAGCGAGTCGGGTCGGTATCGCTGATGACGGCAATAGCATACGCGCCGGAAAGTTCGCCGATACATTCGCGTACCGCGGTAAATAGCGTGGCGCCGGAACGAAGTTTTGAGTGGATCAGATGGGCAATCACCTCGGTGTCCGTGTCGGAGATGAATTTGTAGCCCATGTCCCGCAGCTGGCGCCGAATGATGTCGTGATTCTCGATAATCCCGTTATGAACTACCGAGACGCCACCCGAGATGTGGGGATGGGCATTTCGTTCAGAGGGAGCACCATGGGTTGCCCAACGGGTATGTCCAATGCCGATTCCGCCTGCAAGATGACCTGTCGCGATTCGTGTTTCAAGATCTTTGACGCGCCCCAGTGAACGAACGCGCTGTAGTCGGCCATTGATTACTGCGATGCCGGCCGAATCGTAACCGCGGTACTCAAGGCGCTTCAGACCCTGTAACAAAATGGGTACGACATTTCTGTTGGATGAGATGGCGCTAACTATTCCGCACATGGTGGAGTGTCCTTGGTGCTGATGCAATTGTGAGCCAAAGTACCCAGCGTTCTAGCTTGGTAGGTGCTGATTACGGAATAGACCGTTATGGCAAAAATGGCAGCCACCGCATCGGTAAGAAGGTCGCTAAGATCTACAGATCGCCCCGGTAAAGAAATCTGATGCCATTCGTCAGCAAAGCCAATGGCGCTGGTGATCAGGACGATGAGCAGCGGCATCTTGCGCGGTGCGATGCCAAGACAGAGCAGGGTTGCGATGGCGGCATAGGCGACGAAGTGGGCCAGTTTGTCCCAGGGCTCCTTGAACAAGCCGACCGCGAAGGGCATGGAGCCGAGATAGAAGAGCAGAATAACGGTTATCGCGAACAGAGCTATGGCGATGTATCGCATGCGCTGCGATGGATTGTGGATGTCAATCATGGGTTGGCTTCTTCATACCCGGTCATAGATGTCTTGGAGGCGCACGATGTCATCTTCTTTGAGATAGGAGCCGGATTGAATTTCAATCACCTCCAGGGGGATTTTTCCGGGATTCTCAAGTCGATGAGAGACGCCAACAGGGATGTAGGTTGACTGGTTTTCACCGAGGAGTACGACCTCTTCGCCACAAGTGACTCGGGCTGCGCCGCTAACAACGACCCAATGCTCGGCACGATGGTGATGGAGTTGCAACGAGAGTCGTGCGCCAGGGGCGACTGTTAGGCGCTTGACGCGGAATCGCTTGCCGCCGTCCACATCCTCGTAATGTCCCCAGGGGCGGTCGACGCGGAGATGGGTGCGGCATTCGTCCCGGTCCTGAACGCGTAGTTGCTCAACCGCGTCCTTGACTTGCTGCGAGTGATCGCGCGTGGCGACCAATACGGCATCGGCTGTTTCCACAATCACCATGTCCTTGAGGCCGATGCCGACAACCATGCGGCGGGACGAGTGAATATAGCTACCGTGTACGTCGTACAGATGGACATCGCCCTGACTGACGTTGCCGTCATCGTTCTTGGAGTCACAGTCCCAAAGGGCATGCCACGATCCAATATCTGACCAAGGGAATGTCGCGGCTACCATCGCCGCATCCTTGGTACGCTCAAGGACGGAGCGGTCAATGGAAATGGAGTTGCAGCGAGAAAATGCTTCAGTGCTGACGTTGCGGCAACCATTCTCGCTCGTGATGGTGTTCGCTGCTTCTTCACAGGCGGCAGCGAGTTTTGGCTCAAGGTGGCTGAGTTCGGCGAGAAAATGTGCGGCGCCAAATAGAAAGATGCCGCTGTTCCAATGGTGCTTGCCGGATGCGAGAAAGCCCTTGGCAATCTCGATTTCCGGCTTTTCGACAAAGCTCGCGACGCGAAAGCATTCTGCGGCGCCCGTCAAGGCTTCGCCATGCTCGATATAGCCATAACCTGTTTCAGGACTCGATGCCTCAACCCCAAATACCACCAGATGTCCGGTATTGAGCGCTGCTTCGCCGTAGGTGATGGACTGGCGAAACTGAAGGTGGTCTGGAATGTCATGGTCCGCCGGCAGTATCAGCATGGCGGCATTCGGATCGTCTTTGATGAGTTCGTGGGCGGCCAGGGCTATTGCCGGGGCCGTGCCGCGGGGGCAGGGCTCCAGATAGAGGCGGTAGGGACGGGACCCGTTGGCTTTGAGCTGATCCTGAATGGTGAAGCGATGCTCGTGACTGGCAACGATCAATATCGGCAAGGATTCGCTGATCCGATGCAAACGCGCCACGGTGTCCTGGAACGGACTGCGTCCTCGCAGCAAGGGTAGGAACTGCTTCGGATGGCTTTCTCGCGATAGGGGCCACAACCGGGTTCCCGACCCGCCGCACAGGATCACCGGATAGATATTTCTCGGCGTGGTGATGTCGGTCGCCGTTGCGGTTCGACTAATAGGCATTTTGCTTTTTCCAGACGACGAGAAGGGTTTTTAGGATGATTTGCAGGTCGAGACTTAAGGACCAATTGCGCAAATAGGCGAGGTCGTCGTCGATGCGGGCCTGCATCTTTTCGGTGGTGTCGGTCTCGCCACGATGGCCGTTGACCTGGGCCAGGCCGGTGATTCCAGGCCGAACTTTGTGGCGGATGGCGTAGCCGCTGATGAGCTTCCGGTACATCTCGTTATGGGCTACCGCATGCGGGCGAGGACCAACGACGCTCATGCGTCCTTGCAGCACATTGATGAATTGGGGGAGTTCGTCCAGAGAGCTGGAGCGAAGAAAGGCCCCGAGTTTCGTTACGCGAGAATCATTCTTTGTTGCCTGCTTGATTTCCGCGCCGTCATCGCAAACCGTCATGCTGCGGAATTTGTATACCGTGATTTCCCGGCCGTCCAGGCCATAACGGCGCTGCTTAAAGAGGATGGGGCCGGGTGATGACTGTTTGATGGCAATGGCGATGATGAGCATGATGGGGGCGATCATCAGCAAGATCGTGGTTGCCAGAACCAAGTCGCTGGCGCGCTTGATAAATGCGTTGACGCCATAGAAGGGCGTTTCGCACACCGCAAGCAAGGGAATGCCGCCGAGGGTGTCCATGCGTGCCTGAATCAGGTCGAACAAGAATATGTCGGGGACAAAGTAGATGGATGCGGTGGTGTCGCGCAGATCATCAATCAGCTTGAGGATGCGAGGCTGCGATGTCATGGGCAGGTTGATGTAAATCAGATCTACGTGATGTTGCGTCGCATAGTCGGCAATTTGGTCAAGGCCGCCAAGGAGGCCGCTTGAACCGGCTTCATTCAGGCGGGTCGGGGTTCGGTCATCGAAATAGCCCGCAAACCGGATGCCTAGTTGAGGCGACTGCTGCATGCGTTGCTCAAGTCGCCGTGCCGGTTCTCCGCCTCCGGCCACGATGGCGATACGTTGAATGGCCTTCACCGCCATGACTTTGGACAAGGCGATAGGAAACAGGATTTGCGCACCAGTGACGACCACCGGGGTGCTGATGATCCAGGTCAGCATCACATGTTGCTCATATAGAGCAAGAGTTCCTGTCAGCCACCCAAGAAGCAGTAGCAGGGCTACGACGACAAGCCAGTTGAGAAATACGCCGGTGGCGATGGCGCTGCGGCTGGCGCCAAGGATGGGAATGTTGCCTGGAAAGGTGAGGGAGAACACCAGTAACGACAGGATAAGGTAGGCGTTACCGATGTGTTCATCCAGTGCGACGCAGGAGATAAGCAAAATTGCGGTAGCCAAGATCGGCGTGATGGCGACTTGGAGCAGGGCCATGGTGTTCAGGGAACTCGTTGGCAGCCCTTGCCATGAGGGATCGGTAGTCAGCATGGATCGGTTCCAGATTGGAGGAGAACCTTGGGGAACGGTTCCGGTATGGAATCCAATCTATTGCCCGAAGCCGGTGTCGGTGATGAATCGACGCGCCAGATCCCTAGTGCATCTGGCTTAGCGCTCGTAGTGACCATGGAGCAGCTGAAATTTCGCCGCGTCCATTTCACATCGATTTCACATTCAGGGGCTATTTACTTGGGTGACAACAACTTCTGGAGAGGGAAGATGCAGACGATAGCAATGCAATCAGCCATTCCGCGCGGCGATGTGCCTCGTGGTGAGGGGGAGATCAAGTCGCAGACGAATGATTTCTTGGTTCCATCCGTATCTCTTGATCCGATGGTAATGGAGTCGATGGCGATCAATATGGAGGCATCGTTACGGATATATACGGACCATCACTTCTTCAGTTGGACGCAAGGCCTGCTCCAGAATCTGGTCCAGCACGAGTTGCTGATTTGTGCCTTGCCCAAAGGTGAGTCGGACTTTTCACTGGTGGAGAGCTATTCAACAGCACATTCCGAGCCGAAAGCTGTGAGCGGCCAATTTATCCAGGAGGCGTCCCTGGCGGACATGCTGATTAAGAACTGGGAAGCCAACCGATTTCTGCCGGTTATGTACGATATTGAAAGTTCGTTCTCTGGCAGTGTCTTGATGCGGGAGTTGAGTCGGATTGGCGCAAATTACGTCATTACCCATGGAACCCATGATGCTAACGCCCGGATGACGAGTTTCTTCCTGTTTGCATGCAAGGCTGATGATGCCAATACCGCACAAGCTCGTCGGATCGAATTGCTGGTCCACTTCCTATATGGGGCATGGGTACGCACAAAAATCAGTTTGATTCAAAAACGTGGTGAGGATGGCTCTCATTCGGCTAATCGCGACATCCTTACCCGTCGTGAACAAGAGGTTTTGCAATGGGTATATCTGGGAAAGAGCAACATCGAAATTGGCATCATCCTGGGGATTAGCCCATTGACCGTGAAAAATCATGTGCAGGAGATTCTGCGCCGGTTGAATGTACAAAATCGAACACAGGCCGTTGGCAAAGCATTTAATCTGCACATTCTGACGTGCTAGGCATTCAGGAAAATGCGAATGCTGCGTTAAAGATTGGCCTGAGATTGCCGTCAATAATGCGTTATGGTCATGAAATAGAATAGTATTTGTCCATATTTAGTTAGTGCATAATCTTCAGGCTAGGGTATCCTGCGCAGAATGCAGCGTCATAGAAGTATTTTCAATTACGTCCGATTACAGGGATTGAGATGAACTTGAGTTCATTTGAAGACGGTTTTTTGCGGGTCGCCCCCGGTCTACGCCTGGCGATGGTCAGTGCAGGTTTGCTGACGTTTGCATCCAATGCTTTTGCATTGTGGGACGACCAGCTTGAGCTCTTCGTATCTGAAACGGTGGCGACAGATAGCAACGTATTCCGGATATCGAAGGATCAGGATCCGAATACCTTCCTGGGCTCTTCCCGGAAGGACGACACCTACACCAGTACTGTGGTCGGCTTTAATGTCAATGTTCCCGTTAGCCGTCAACGCTTTCAGGCCGGAACGAGCTGGAATCAGGTTCGTTACAACCGTTTTTCCGATCTCAATTACCTTGGACGGGATAGCCGGTTACTCTGGTTGTGGCAAGCAGGGGACCAGTTGAGCGGCCAGTTGGGCTACACGGAAACTACAGCCCTGGCCTCGTTCTCGAATTTCCAGGGCCGCATTGCCGATCCGCTAAAGACTCAACGTGCCTACGGCAACGCTGCTTACTTGCTAAACCCCAGTTGGCAGGTGCAGATAGGATTGGCCGGGCAGACCCAACGAAACGGCAATGCACTTCGGCAGGAAAACGATGTGGATTTGCGCACGGCTGACGTTGCCGTGAGCTATATTTCTTCAGCAAGCAACAAGCTCGGCATAGGTTTCCGTCAAGATGATGCCCGCTATCCTCATCAGCAGTTGCTCGGTGGGCTGTTGTATGACAATCGCTATACCCAGCGTGGCTTGGGCGTCTTTACGGATTGGGCTGTTTCCGCTAAATCCCATCTGAATGCGCGTGTCGACCGCGTCCGCCGTAGTTATGATCAGTTGTCGCAACGAGACTACAGTGGCACGACATACAATGCCACGTATGATTGGGCTGCAACCGAGCGACTTGCCCTGGCGGTAATGGCCCAGAGGGATATAAGTTCCGCCGAGGATATCCAAACAAGTTTTGTGCTTGTTAACGGCGTTTCGCTGCGCCCGAGTTACGAGCTCAGCAGCAAAATCAAACTGTCGGCAGTGGCCGATTACAGTACTCGGGAATATCTGGGTGATCCGGGGTTGCCATCGGGGATAACGGCAGGGCGTGTCGATCACGTCCGCACGGCCAAGGGCATGATTTCCTACCAAGCCTTGCGATCGTTGACTCTCCAACTTTCCGCTCAGCACGAATCGCGCACTTCTAACGTGCCGCTAAGTGATTACAAAGCGAATGTCCTTAGTATTAACGCGCGATTAGGGTTCTAAGGAAACGCTGAACAAGCCATCGCGGATTGCTGTGGTTCGAGAGCAATTTTCATAAGCCGGAAAGGCTATACAATGGCCAAAATTTTCGTTAATATGCCGGACTCGGTTCGGCAACGACACGGCTTCGCAACTACCCAGATGCATTGACGGTATTGAAGATAGGCTTTCAATAGTTTGCTGTTGAATCAGAAGGTTGTAGGGGGGTAGAATCCTCGCTTTGGGGGCAACCCCGACCAGAGCGACCTCCCGGAATATTGCTCGACACGGACCGCCCGTAGCTCAACCGGATAGAGCACCGGCCTTCTAAGCCGGGGGTTGTGAGTTCGAGTCTCGCCGGGCGGGCCAGACTAAAGGTTTCAAACGGTGGCGGCGGTAGCTCAATTGGTAGAGTCCAGGCTTGTGATGCCTGTTGTTGCGGGTTCGAGTCCCGTCCGTCGCCCCAATACCCCATCCTAGGTTGTCCGATAAAGGCCAGTAAGCCCAGTAAATACGCGGCTTCTGGCCTTTTTCGTCCAGGGTCATTCAGCCTCGTCTATTGCCATCCAGCTACTGTAGGGGGGATCAATCCGGGGAACAAATGCCCGCTGGGGGTACAAACGCAATCAAGACCGGGCGGGTATTCAATATGCCACGACGCGGTTGCGGCCGCCTTGTTTGGCCTTGTATAGCGCTGCATCGGCTTCGGCGAGCAGGGCTTCGATGTCGGCGGCATCGCCGCTCACTCCTTTTGCGACGGAGAGCCCCAGACTGACCGTATAGGCGGGCAAGTCCTTATTGCGTTGCGTCTGGATTTCCTGACGTATGCGTTCCGCAACTTGTTTGGCTTCGGTTATGCCCGTGTCAGGCAGCAGGATGACGAACTCCTCGCCGCCGAAACGGGCGAAGATGTCCGGCAGCCGCAGCATTTGCGCGGCGCGATGGGCGAAGTCCTTGATGACGAGGTCACCGATGTGATGACCGTAGGTGTCATTCACTTTCTTGAAGAAGTCGATGTCCGAGGTAATCACGGCCAGCGGTTGGCGGGAACGTGAGCTGCGGGCCCATTCGACGCCGGCGCGATTGAAGAAGGCGCGACGGTTGAAGGCACCAGTCATGGGGTCGCGGGTTGCCATGAATTCCAGTTCGACCCGCAGGCGTTCGTTGGCGAGGAGGATGAAGCCTATCGATAGGCCCAACACGCCGAGGGAGAACACCCCCAGGTAAATCTGCTGGATCAGGTTGCGATCGAAGTCTTCGTCGTTCTCATGCACCCCCATGGACAGGGTGGCAAGACGCCAGAGGGCGACGGCGGCCCCGAGCAGGAAGGCGACGGTGAGAAAGCGGCTGGCGAACCCCTTGGGCGCGGTGCGGAAGGAGAGAAACGCACCGACGGAAAAGAAGCCGATGTGCGCCAGGGACATGATGAAAATGCGGCCTTGGTAGTTATGGCTGCCGTAGGTGAGCCAGAGGATGACCAGCATGGCGGCGCCGATGCCATCCAGGGTCGGGCGCCAGGCAGGTTCCCTTCCGGCATAGCGCTGGAGGCCGACGATCAGTAGAAACTGGCCGAGCAAGAGCATGGCGCTGGCGGCGATGATGGTGATGCTGTCGTAGAAAATGCCGCGCGCCGAGGCGAGGCCGGAGGCGCAGCCGATGAGCAGGACAGCCTTGGCCCAGTCGCGCAGACCGTCGATGTCGTCGGGAAAGCTTTTTGCCTGCACCCAGAGCACCAGGGCGCAGAGCAACCCGAGCAGGTTGGCGACGACGAGAAAAGTACGGGGATTGATGAGTTCCATCGGGAGGCAGGCAGTCGTGAGGCAGGCAGTCGGCCTCCGGCTATTGCAGTGGCGTCAGTGCTTGCGCCGCTTTCGGCTAGGCCAGGTCCTCGTAGGTGACGAGGAATATCTTGCCTTCGCCGCTGGGGGTGTCAATCCAGGTCATGGCCTGGTCGGGAAAGGCATCCTCAACGATGGCCTGGTTGTGTCCCACCTCGACGGCCAGCAGGCCGCCTGGATTGAGGTGACGCCTGGATTCGGCCAAAAGCCGACGCACGATGTCGAGACCATCGTCGCCGGCGGCCAGGGCTAGGGTGGGTTCGTGGCGATATTCGGGCGGCAGCGAGGCCATGGCGTCGCTGGTGACGTAGGGCGGGTTGGAGAGAATAAGGTCGTAGCGCTGATTGCCAAGTTCGTTGAAGAGGTCGGATTGAATCAGACTGATTTGGTTGTCGAGTCCGTAGTCAGCAACATTGCCGTAGGCGACTTCAAGCGCGTCGGGAGAAAGATCGACGGCGTCTATGCGGGCATTGGGGAAGGTGTGGGCCATGAGGATGGCGAGGCAGCCGGAGCCGGTGCACAGGTCGAGGGCCGAGGTGATGGCGTCGGGGTCGTCGATCCAGGGCGAAAAGCCCTCCGCCAGAAGCTCGGCGAAATAGGAGCGCGGAACGATGACGCGCTCGTCAATGCGGAAGCGGAAACCGCCGAGCCAGGCTTCGCCCGTCAGGTAGGCGGCGGGGAGACGGCGCACCATGCGCTGTTGCAGAACCCCCAGAACAGCCAGGCGCTCGGATTCAGTGAGGCGGGCGTCGAGGAAGGGGTCGAGCCGGTCGGGGGGCAAGTGCAAGGTATGGAGAATCAGCCAGACGGCTTCATCGTAGGCATTGTCGCAACCGTGACCAAAGAACAGCTCGGCCTCGTGGAAGCGGCTGACGGCCCAGCGCAGCCAGTCGCGCAGGGTATGGAGTTCGTGAATGACGCTTTGCATGTCAGGTCAGCAGGCGCGTGAGAACGCCGCAGTAGATTTGTGCGAGAGGTTCCAGGTCGGCGACTGCCACGTGTTCGTCGATCTTGTGAATGGTGGCATTGAGGGGGCCGAATTCGACCACCTCGGCGCAGATGTCGGCGATGAAGCGGCCGTCGGAGGTACCGCCGCTGGTGGAGAGTTCCGGGGTGATGCCGGCGGTGTCAGTGATGGCTGCCGACAGGGCTTGCACGAGGCGGCCACGGCCGGTCAGGAAGGGTTTGCCACCCAGGTTCCAGCGTAGTTCGTATTCGAGTCCATGGCGGTCGAGAATGGCGTGGACGCGGGATTGCAACTGCTCCGGCGTACTGGCGGTGGAGAAACGGAAATTGAACTGGATTTCGCAACTGCCGGGGACCACATTGGTGGCGCCGGTGCCGGCGTGAATGTTGGAAATCTGGAAACTCGTGGGCGGGAAGAATTCATTACCCGCGTCCCAGCTTGTGACGGCAAGTTCAGCCAGGGCTGGTGATGCCTGATGCACGGGATTGCGCACTTTTTCCGGATAGGCCACATGGCCCTGAATGCCCTTGACGATCAGGTGTCCGGAGAGGGAGCCGCGACGGCCATTCTTGATGGTGTCGCCGAAGCGGATGGCAGAGGTGGGTTCCCCCACCAGACACCAGTCCATGGCTTCGCCACGCGCCTTGAGAGCTTCAACCACGCGCACGGTGCCGTCGATGGCGTCGCCTTCTTCGTCAGAGGTCAGTAGCAGCGCGATGGAGCCTTGGGGTTCCGGGGATTGCGCCAGGAAGGCCTCGATGGCGACGATGAAGGCGGCCAGGGACGACTTCATGTCTGCCGCCCCCCGGCCATAGAGCAGGCCGTCTTTCAGGGTGGGGGTAAATGGATCGTTGCTCCAGCGTTCCACGGGGCCACTTGGAACGACGTCGGTATGGCCGGCAAAACACAGCAGGGGGGCGTTCGTACCGCGCCGAGCCCATAGATTGGAGACACCGCCGGCGTCAATGCGTTCGAGCGTGAAGCCGAGGGCGGCGAGGCGGTCGCCGAGAAGCTCAAGACACCCGCCATCATCCGGCGTAACGGAACGGCGGGCGATGAGGGCCTGAGCGAGGTCGAGGGTTGCGCCCAATCACTCCTCCATGTTGAGGGTGAATTCGGTGAAGGACGCGCCGCTGGCGGTCTTTTCGGCCTCGACGGTGGGCGACATGGGGCTGATGGTGGGGGCAGCTGCCGGGGCGGTGTTGAGTTGGGCGTTATTGATGAGCCAGGACAAATTGGTTGGCGAGTCGGCGTTGGCCAGGGCCTCTTCGAGAGTGATGATGCCATCGCGGTAGAGGCGGAACAGATCCTGCTCGAAAGTTTGGGAACCAGGAGCCAGGCTTTGTTCCATGGCCTCCTTGATGGCGTTGATTTCGCCGCGCTCGATCAGTTCGGAAATATGGCGGGTGTTGAGCAGAATTTCCACCGCCGGGCTGCGCTTGCCATCGGGCTTCTTCACCAGGCGCTGGGAAATGATCGCCTTCATGGCCACCGAAAGGTCCAGGTAGAGGGATGGACGGTTCTCGATCGGGAAGAAGTTGATGATGCGGTTGAGGGCGTGGTAAGCGTTGTTGGCGTGGAGGGTGGCGAGACATAGGTGACCGGTCTGGGCGTAGGCGATGGCGGCGCTCATGGTGGCCTTGTCGCGGATTTCGCCGATCAGAATGCAGTCCGGCGCCTGACGCATCGCGTTCTTCAGGGCCTCTTCCCAGGAAATGGTGTCGAGGCCGATTTCACGCTGGTTGACGATGGAACGCTTGTGCTTGAACAGGTACTCGATCGGGTCTTCAATAGTGAGGATGTGACCGGAGCGGCAGGCGTTGCGGTGATCGAGCATGGCCGCGATGGTGGTGGACTTCCCGGAACCGGTGGAGCCGACGACGAGGACCAGCCCGCGCTTCTCCATGATGATTTCGTTGAGCACCTTGGGCAGGGTCAGGTCTTCCAGCTTGGGGATGATGCTGGTGATAAAGCGCACCACGATACCGATGGTGTTGCGCTGCCAGAACAGATTGACGCGGAAGTTGCCGACATCCCGCACCCCGATGGAGAGGTTGAGTTCCCGGTTCTTCTCAAGGGTTTGGATCTGTTCCGGGCTCAGCATTTCATAGGCCATTTTCTGAATCGTGGCCGGGTCCATGACCTGCTGGTTGATGGGGATGGCGTTGCCCTGAATCTTGATGGAAATGGGCGCCCCGGCGGAAACGAAAATGTCCGAAGCCCCCTTTTCCGCCATCAACTGGAACAGTTTGTCGAAAATCATGGCTTCCTCTCCTTCCCCCGGGGTACGTTCTCAGCCTAGTCGCGCAGCAGTTCGTTGATACCGACCTTGGAGCGGGTCTGGGCATCCACCTTCTTGACAATCACGGCGCAATAGAGGCTGTAGCTGCCATCGGCAGAGGGCAGGCTACCGCTGACGACGACGGAACCGGCGGGGACGCGGCCATACGTCACTTCACCGGTGGCCCGGTCATAGATCTTGGTACTTTGGCCGATGAACACGCCCATGGAAATAACGACGTTGTCTTCGACGATGACGCCCTCGACGACCTCGGAGCGGGCGCCGACGAAGCAGTTGTCACCGATGATGGTGGGGTTGGCCTGGAGTGGTTCGAGGACGCCGCCAATGCCGACGCCGCCGGAAAGGTGAACGTTCTTGCCGATCTGGGCGCAGGAACCGACGGTGGCCCAGGTGTCCACCATGGTGCCTTCATCGACGTAGGCGCCGATGTTTACGTAACTAGGCATCAGCACCACGTTTTTGCCAATGAAGCTGCCGCGGCGGGCAGTGGCGGGCGGCACGACGCGGAAGCCGCCCTGCTCGAACTTGTAGGTGTCGTAGTTGGCGAACTTGGTCGGCACCTTGTCGAAGTAGCGCATGGGGCCGGCGTCCATGAGGCGGTTGTCTTCGAGGCGGAAGGAGAGCAGCACCGCCTTCTTGATCCATTGGTGGGTGACCCAGTCGCCGTCAATCTTCTCGGCAACGCGCAGTTTGCCCTGATCCAGTTCGGCAATGACGTGATCGACGGCCTCGCCGATGCGGGCCGGGGCCTTGCCGGGAGAGAGTTCAGTGCGCTTTTCCCAGGCGTCTTCGATGATGCTTTGCAGTTCGTGCATGGTGGGTCCTAAAGTGAATGGCAGAAATCGGAAATGCGGCGCGCAGCCTCGATACATTCATCGAGATTGGCAACCAGGGCGATGCGAACAAAACCGGCGCCGGGGTTCACGCCTCCCGCCTCGCGGGCGAGAAAGCTGCCGGGCAGAACGGTCACATTATATTGACGCTGTAACTCGCGGGCGAATTCTGTATCGGCCATCGGCGTTTTTGCCCACAGGTAAAAGGCAGCATCGGGCCGCCGGGTATCAAGATGGGCGGCGATCAGGGGCGTGACTCGGTCGAATTTCTCGGCATAGAGGCGACGATTCTCGCGCACATGATCTTCATCGTTCCAGGCGATGAGGCTGGCGGCCTGGACCACGGGGCTCATGGCACTGCCATGGTAGGTGCGGTAAAGCAGAAACTGTTTGATGAGCTTTTCGTCGCCAGCGACGAATCCAGAACGCAGTCCGGGCACGTTGGAGCGCTTGGAGAGACTGGAGAACATCACCAGATTGCGGTAGTCGTCGCGGCCAAGTTGGCGCGCAGCTTCCAGCCCGCCCAGGGGAGGCTGGGCTTCATCGAAATAGATTTCCGAATAGCACTCGTCGGAAGCGATGACGAAGTTATGGCGGTCTGACAACTCGAATAGCGTCTTCCAGGCGGCGAGGTCCATCACCTTGCCGGTGGGATTGCCGGGGGAGCAGACATAGATAAGCTGGGTTCGGCGCCAGGTTTCGTCGGGGATGGTCGTCAGATCCAGGGCGAAATCATTTTCTGCCAGAGTATTGATGAATATCGGCTCGGCGCCAGCCAGGAGGGCGGCGCCCTCGTAAATCTGGTAGAAGGGGTTGGGGCACAACACGACGGGGTGTTCGCGACTGCCATCAATAACTGTTTGGGCGAAGGCAAACAGGGCCTCCCGCGAACCCAGTACGGGCAGAATCTGCGTCGCCGGGTTGAGCGCAGGAAGGTTGTAACGGCGGCCGATCCAGGCGGCTATCCCCTGACGCAGGGCATCGCTGCCCAGGGTGGTGGGATAATTTGCCAGCCCAGCCAGATTGTCCGTCAGGGCCTGCTTGATGAAGGCCGGGGTGGCGTGTTGCGGTTCGCCGATGGAGAGTTTGATTTCACGCAGTCCGGCGGGGGGCGTCAGGCCGGAAAAAAGCTGGCGCAGCTTTTCAAAGGGATAGGGCTGAAGGGCGTCGAGGCGGGGATTCACGGATCGGGAGCGGAGCTTGAACGAGGCAAAATCGCATTATAGGGCAGGGCAGGGCAAGGCCGTCCTGTCGCTGTTGGTCGGCGCCTCGGTGTGGGGTCTGGTCTGGTATCCCTATCGGGTCCTGGAGCAGGGCGGGCTGGGTGGACTGCATGCCGCCATGCTCACCTATAGCGTGGCGTTTTGCGTGTCGCTGGTGTTGTTTGGCACTCAGTTGGGTAGGCAATGGCGCCAAACCCGTTTTTCCTGGTGGTTGCTGGCGGTGGCGATCAGCGCCGGCGGCTGTAATCTGGGTTATGTCTTGGCCACCCTGCATGGACAGGTGATGCGGGTGCTTCTGCTGTTCTATCTTTCGCCCTTGTGGACCGTGCTGCTTTCGCGTCTCTTGCTTGGGGAGCGCCTTAATGGGGCGGGGTTCGCGGTTATCGGCTTGTCTTTTTCCGGCGCGATGGTCATGTTGTGGCACCCGGACCTGGGATTGCCGTGGCCCGGGAGCGGGGCCGAATGGCTTGGGTTGGCGGCGGGCTTCCTGTTTGCCTTGTCGAATGTCTTGATACGCAAGACCTCCGAGCTTTCCATCGAGCTTAAATCCACGGCGGTCTGCCTTGGCGTGGTGTTGCTTGGCGCGATGGCGCTCCCGTTTGTGCCTGCGGGTGGTGGGGTGGCGGGAGGGGGGAGTCTGGAGTGGGGGCTGGTCGTGGTGGTCGGCGTGGTGCTGCTGGTTATCAACCTGGTGGTGCAGTTTGGCCTGACCCATGTCGCCGCCAATCAGGCGATAGTGATTTTTCTCTTTGAACTGGTGGTTGCTGCCATTTCCTCCTGGCTCCTGGCTGGGGAGAGCATGGGAGGCAAAGAATGGCTTGGCGGCGCCATGATCGTTGGCGCCAGCCTGTTTTCCGGGAAGGTGAGCGGAGCCGAAGAAAAAACGGCGCTCTAGGCGCCGTTCTTCATACTTGTGGGGCCACGTCTGGCTACCAGAGTTTCCACCAGGGTTCGGTGCGATTGAGGCCGCGTACGTAGTATTCGCTCTTGGGGAAGTTCTTGCGCATGACCCGCTCGGCATCGTCGCGCAGATCGTTCATGCCCATCAGGTCGTAGGCCTTGACCATGACGAACAGGGCCTTTTCATTGGCGGGGGCGTCAGGATAGGTCTTGATGGCGGTCTGGGCGCGGTTCACCGCTGCTACATACGCGCCACGCCGCATGTAGTAGTCGGCGACATGAACTTCGTGGGAAGCGAGGGCGTTAATCAGGTACTTCATGCGCGCCGTGGCATCGGCGGCATATTTGCTTTCCGGGAATTTGGTGACCAGGTCCTTGAAGGCGTCGAAGGATTCCTTGGCCGCCTTGGGGTCGCGTTCGGTCAGATCCTGCATGCTGACATGGCCGAGCATGCCGAGATCTTCGTTGAAGTTCACCAAGCCCTTGAGGTAATAGGCGTAATCCACGTTGGGATGGCCAGGGTGGAGGCGGATGAAGCGGTCGCAGGCGGCGATGGCGGAGGCGATTTCATTTTGCTTGTAGTAGGCGTAGGCCACTTCAAGCTGCGCCTGCTGGGCGTAGCGCCCATAGGGATAGCGGGATTCCAGCTTCTCGAAGTATTTGATCGCCTTGTCGTAACCGCCATCGGACATGGCGCCCTTGGCTTCGGAATACAACTTGTTGGCCGACCAGCCCGCTGTTTCGTCCACTTGGTCCGGCAATAGGCCGCATCCGGCGAGGGTGAGGGCGAAGAGGCTGACCAGAATTACCGCTAGACTACGCATGATGAGTGTCCTGCAATCGAATCCGACCGATTATAGCTCAGCCGATTCGGCTGACCCGGAGGCGTTGGAATGTGAATTCTTCGCCGTCCCCAATGACTGCGCCGGCCTGCGTCTGGATGCCGCCCTGGCACGGATGTTTCCCCAGCATTCCCGCAGTCGCCTCCAGGGCTGGATCAAGGAGGGACTGATCCTGCTGGATGGAGCACCGGCCGATGCCAAGCGCAAGGTGTGGGGGGGCGAAACCATCGGTATGGAGACGCCGCCGCTGCCGGAGGATGCCAGCCATCAGGCCGAGGACATCGACTTTCCTCGAATTTACGAGGATGACGCCCTGATAGTGATCGACAAGCCGGCGGGCCTGGTGGTGCATCCGGGCAGCGGTAACTGGTCGGGAACCCTGTTGAATGCCCTGTTGCACCATGCGCCGCAACTGGAGTCGGTGCCGCGGGCGGGCATTGTTCATCGTCTCGACAAGGACACCAGCGGCCTGATGGTGGTGGCGAAGACGCTGGAGGCGCAGACTGATCTGGTGCGCCAGCTTCAGGCGCGTAGCGTGAAGCGCCATTACTTGGCCCTGGTGCATGGGGTGGTGGCGGGTGACGGCCAGGTGGATGCGCCGATTGGTCGCCATCCCACCCAGCGTATCAAGATGGCCGTGGTGGCGAATGGGCGCGAGGCGCGAACCCATTACATGGTGCGTCAGCGCTTTGGCTCTGCCACGCTGGTGGAATGCCGTCTGGAGACCGGGCGTACCCATCAGATCCGGGTGCACATGGCATCCATCGGTCATCCTCTGGTCGGTGATCCGGTGTATGGCAAGGCTCGTTGCGGCGATGCCCTGCTCGATG
>Ga0316605_10000455_pt1 | contig 28688 bp, 16 predicted proteins | sample OWC_soil_day20_n_FD_207666 | JGI IMG/M metagenome (GOLD analysis project Ga0316605, IMG submission 207666) | Wetland soil microbial communities from Old Woman Creek delta, Ohio, United States - OWC_soil_day20_noCT | ecosystem: Environmental > Terrestrial > Soil > Wetlands | place: USA: Ohio...
TATCTTTGATGCTTTATCAACTATTTTATATAAGGTGTAAACTAAAAATAGGACGATAAATCAAAAGTGTAAATATCATTTAGTACAAATTAATAATTTGTCAACCTTATTCAGGACGGGTCAAACAAGTTATAAAAATCAATTAATCAGACTTAGAACTTTTTTTAATTGACTTTGATCTCGAATTAAAGGCATGATATTCCAAGAATCATGCCATGAATTGGATGAAATCATGGCATGAAATGAGCGAATTCATGCCATGAAATAAAAAGAATCATGGCATGAATTGGAGAATATCATGCCATGATTCTTACATCTAAGTCAAGTTTAAAAAGTTTTATATAAGGTTTTCTTAGTTCTATATTTGATTTAGTTGGTTTTTTCTAAAGCATAAATTGAAAATAACAAGTTAAAAATCCTTGCTCTTTTTAAAAGGATAAAAGGAAATTGCTCTTTTGTGTAAACAAAAAAAGAGTGGTTACAATTTTCAAAGTAACCACTCTTTAAAGATTAGAGTAATTTATACTCTATAGAATTAGCTATTTAACAATAAGCTTTTGAGTTCTATTAATATCAGCATTTTGAATTCTAATATAATAAATTCCTTCTGCTAAATCATTAACATCAATAACTTGTTCAAGACTACCTTCAATAGCTTCTGTGTTGATTGTTCTTAGGATACGTCCTCTTGCATCACTTAAAACTATCTTAACATCACCACTTATTCCATTTACAACCAATTTAGTTTGAGTATTTGTTGGATTTGGATACATCTTAACAGATACATCATTTCCTTGAACGTCATTTAATCCTAATGTTGTAAATGTTTCTGTAGAACCATAAGTTACTCCAGATGCAGTTATTGCTCCAGCTCTAAATCTATAAGATGTATTAGGAGTTAAGCCTGTTAGGTTGTAAGTTATTGCGTTTCCATTTAAGGTTGCACTAACAACAGTCCATTGACTTGCTCCAGCTTGTTTCCATTCAAAGCCTTGAGATAAAATTGCTTCTGAACCAGCAGTAATTGTACCAGTAAGAATAACTGAAGTTGAAGATGTAGGTGTTACAGGATTAGTAGTAACAATTGGTGGAACTACTTCAAGAGTTGTGAATGTTTGGATTTCTCCATAAACAGTTAATGTTGGAGTTGTTGCCATTGCTCTAAATTCATAAGAAGTATTAGGTGTTAAGCCTGTCAAATTATGAGTTAAAGCATTTCCAGTAATTGTTATTGGCATCCAAATATTAGTGTTAGCAACTCTCCATTCAAATCCTTGAGATGTGATTGTTTCTGTTGCTGGAGTAATAGTTCCATTTAGTGTAGCTGTAGTTTCTGTTATTGCAGATGCTGCATTTGTTACAACTGTTGGAGCATTGATAGCTAGGGTAGTGAAGTTTTGAACTGTTCCGTAAATAGTTCCTGATTCAGTAACAGCGTATGCTCTATACTTATAAGCAGTATTTGGAGCTAAGCCTGTTAAATTACGAGTAATTCCATTTGCGGTTAAGTTTTCTGTAGTTATATTCCAAGTGTTAGAATTAGACAATGTCCATTCGAAACCTTGTGTTGTAACTGCTTCACTTCCTATAGTAATTGTTCCATTTAATGTAGCTGTTGTTTGTACAATAGATGTTGCAGGATTTGTAACAACTACTGGAGTAACAACTGCAAGAGTTGTAAAGTTTAGAGTTGTTCCATAAACTATTCCTGAAACAGTTGTAGCGTAAGCTCTAAACTGATATGTTGTATCAGATATTAATCCTGTTAGGTTATAATTTATTGCATTTCCACTTCCATTTACAACTAAAGGTATCCATGTTGAGTTATTTGCTAATTTATATTCAAATCCTTTAAAGATTATTGATTCACTACCAACTGTAACTGTGCCATTTATTGTTGCAGAGTTTTGAGTAATTAATGTTGCTGCATTTGTTACAACTGTAGGAGGAACTACTGCAAGAGTTGTGAAGTTTTGAGTTGTTCCATAAACTGTTCCTAAAGATGTTGTCGCATAAGCTCTATACTGATAAGCTGTGTTAGGTGTTAAGCCTAATAGATTATGAGTGATAGCATTTCCATTAATTGTTGTTGTTATTGTTGTCCATGTTGAAGTACCTGAAAGTTTCCATTCAAATCCTTGAACATTAACAGCACCACTTCCAACTGTAACTGTTCCATTTAGAGTTGCAGTGTTTTGTGATATAGCTGTTGCTGGACTTGTAACTACTGTAGGAGGAACTACTGCAAGAGTTGTGAAGTTTTGTATTGTTCCATAAACTGTTCCTGTAGATGTTGTTGCATAAGCTCTAAACTGATAAGATGTATTAGAAGTTAATCCTGTCAAATTATAAGTTAAAGCACTTCCACTAACTGTAACTGGCATCCAAGTTGTAGCACTTGACAATTTCCATTCAAATCCTCTTGAAGTTATTGTTTCTGTTCCTGCAGTAACTGTTCCATTTAATGTTGCTGAATTTTCAGTTATTAAACTTGCTGCATTTGTAACAACAATAGGAGGGGTGATTGATTGGGTTGTGAAGTTTTGAACAGTTCCGTAAATTGTTTCTGATGGAGTAACTGCGTATGCTCTATACTTATAAGCAGTATTTGAAGTTAAACCAGTTAAATTATGAGTAATTGCATTTGCATTAAGATTTTCTGCAGTTACATTCCAAGTAGTAGAATTTAACAATGTCCATTCGAAACCTTGTGTTAAAACTACTTCACTTCCTAAAGTAATTGTTCCATTTAATGTTGCTGTTGTTTGTGCAACTGCTGTAGCTGGACTTGTGACAACTGTTGGAGGAACTATTGCAAGAGTTGTAAAGTTTTGAGTTGTTCCATAAACTGTTCCTGCAGATGTTGTTGCATATGCTCTATACTGATAAGCTGTGTTAGGTGCTAAGCCTATTAGATTATAAGTAATTGCATTTCCATTTATTGTAGTTGTTATTGTTGTCCATGTTGAAGCACTTGAAAGTTTCCATTCAAATCCTTGAACTGTAATAGCATCACTTCCTATTGTAACTGTACCATTTAGAGTTGCAATGTTTTGTGATATTGCTGTTGCTGGACTTGTAGCAACTGTTGGAGGAACTACTGCAAGAGTTGTAAAGCTTTGAGTTGTTCCATAAACTGTTCCTGAAAGTGTAGTTGCATAAGCTCTATATTCATATGATGTATTAGGATTTAATCCAGTCATATTATGAGTTAATGCATTTCCACTTAAAGTTAATGGAGTCCATGTTGAAGCACTTGAAAGTTTCCATTCAAATCCTTGAGAAATTATTGATTCACTTCCTAAGGTAATTGTTCCATTTAATGTTGCTGTAGTTTGTGTAACTAATGTAGCAGCATCGGTAACAACTGTTGGAGGAACTGCAAGAGTTGTAAATGTTTGAACATCTCCATAAATTGTTTCATCTGCATTTATTGCATAAGCTCTATATTCATACGCTGTATTTGCAGTTAAACCAGTTAAACTATGTAAAATAGTATTTCCTGTTAGAGATTGTGAAACATTTGTCCAAGTATTTGCATTTGCTAATTTCCATTCAAATCCTTGAGAAGTTAAAGGTTTGCTTCCCACATTAATTGTAGCATTTAATGTAGCTGTAGTTTGATTAACTAATGTAGCTGCATTTGTAACAACTATTGTTGGTATTGCTTGTGTAGTAAAGCTTTGAACTGCTCCATAAATAGTAGCTGATGCTGTGGTTGCAAATGCTCTAACATCATAAGATGTATAAGGAGCTAATTCTGATAGATTATGAGTTAATGCATTATTAATTAAAGGAGAAGTTATTGTTGCCCAAGTTGAAGCACTTGAAAGTTTCAATTCGAATCCTTGTGTAATTAATGATTCACTTCCAGAAGTAATAATTGCATTTAGTGTAGCATTGGTTTGTGTAATATTTGTAACAGAACTTGTTGAAACAACTTGAGGAATTACAGGAGTAGTAAAGTTTTGTATTTGTCCATAAATTGTTCCTGATTCAGTTGTAACATAAGCTTTATATTCATAAGCTCTATTTGGAACTAAATCTGTGAATGTATAAGCTAATATATTATTACCAGGTGTTAATTCAACTCTCATCCAAGCTGTTGCACTTACTAATTTCCATTCAAATCCTTGAGCAAGAATTTCTTCACTTCCAAGAGTAAGTAATCCATTTAATGTTGCATTTGTTGGTTCAATAGACGTAGCAGAATTTGTTACAATTACTGGAGGAACAATATCAAGTGTTCTGAATGATTGAATAGAACCATAAGTATTAGCTGATTCAGTTGTTACAAAGGCTCTAAATTCGTAATTATTACTTGCAATAATACCAGTTAGATTATAAACCATAGAGTTGTCTGGAAGAATTACAGTTGTCCAAGAAGAAGCCCCTTGTTGTCTCCATTCAAATCCATAATTAGAAATAGTCTCACTTCCTATAGTTACATCTCCATTTAAAGTAGCTATAGTTTGAGCTATTGCATTTGCAGGATTAGTATTTACTACTGGCATAATTGGAAGAGTTCTAAAACTTTGAATATCTCCATAAGTAACTCCTTCAAATGTTATTGCATAAGCTCTAAATTCATAATTACTATAAGCTGTAAGATTGGTTAGGTTGTACATTATACTTCCATTATTTGAAGTAGTATTTATTATTGTCCATGATGTTTCTCCTAAAGCTCTCCATTCAAAACCTTGAGATGTAATTGGAGCCAAAACTTCTAAAGCAGTACCATTCAAAGTAGCAGAAGTTTGTGTTAATAATGACACATTACCTGTAATTACAATTGGAGGAGGCATAGCAAGAGTTCTAAATGTATTAACATCACCATATGTTGTTGCAGATTCAGTTGTTGCATATGCTCTAAATTCATACTCAGTATTAGCTGTTAAGCCATTTAAGTTATAAATCATTGCATTATTATTCAATACAACAGAAACTGGAGTCCATATAGTTTCTCCAAGTAGTCTCAATTCAAATCCATTATCAGTAATTAATTCACTTCCTAATGTAATTGTTCCATTTAATGTTTCAATTGTTTGTGCAACAGCAATTGCATCACCAGTAACTACTAATGGTGGAACTATTGCAAGAGTTGTAAAGTTTTGAATTTGTCCGTAAATAGTTCCTGATTCAGTTGTTGCATATGCTCTGTATTCATAATCAGTACTTGCAACTAAACCTGTTAAATTATTTGTTATAGCTCCAGCAACTAAAGCTGAAGTAACATTATTCCAAGTATTTTGACCAGATAATCTCCATTCAAATCCTTGATTTGTCATAATTTCACTACCCAAAACAACATTTGCATTTAATGTAGCAATAGTTTGAGCTATTGCTGTTGCAGGAGTTGTTGTAACAGTAGGAGGGACAATTGCAAGAGTTGTAAAGCTTTGAGTTGTTCCATAAATATTTTCAGAAACAGTTGAAACGAATGTTCTATATTCATAATTTGTTAGTGCTGTTAAGCCAGTTAAATTATAAGAAATTGCTCCAACAGGTGAAGTTAATAAAATAGTTGTCCATGTATTTGCTCCAGCTAATCTCCATTCAAATCCTTGTTGTGTTATAGGTAAACTTCCTTGAGCAATACTTCCATTTAAAGTTGCAATTGTTTGTTCAATTGCTGTAGCAGGAGTTGTTATTGCAGTTGGAGGAGTAGGAAGAGTTGTGAAACTAACAGATCTTCCATAAACTGAATTATAATCTGTTGATGCAAAAGCTCTAAATTCATATTGAGTATTAGGCAATAAACTTGATAAATTATAAGCAATTGTATCATCATAAGTAGTAGTTAGAGGAGTCCATACTGCGTCTCCCAAAACTCTATATTCAAATCCTTGGTTAGTTACTGGATCAGTTCCCGGAACTATTGCACCATTTAGGGTTACTGTTGTTTGAGTTACTGCTGTAGCATTAATTGTTGTAACTCTTTGAGGAATCGCTAAAGTTCTGAAAGAAACTGGAACCCATGTTGAATAAAGAGTATCATCTGCATAGTAACTTCTAATATAATATGTATATTCAGTACTTGGTGTAAGATTATTAGCTTGATAGGTTGGAGTTGTTACGTATGCAACTGATCCTGTTTCTCCCTTTCTAACTTGCCATCCAAGTTCTGCAGCTCCTGCAGTCCAAGTCAATTGAGAAGTAGATATTGAAGGTGTTGCATGAAGATTTGTTGGTGGATAAGGAGTGATAATATTTAAAAATGCAACATTATCTATATAACATGATGGTTGCGTTCCTGATGAAGCATCATTTCTCCAAACAAATATAAGTTTCTTTTGGACTCCAATTCCTGGACTTTCAAATCGAGCTTTAAAGTGAGTTGCAGGGATAAGGTTAATATAGTTATTTGTTCCATTTGGCATTATAATTCCTTCTGAATAGCTATTATCAGAAAAATATGTTGCAGCTAATGAAGGATAAAATACAGTATCCTTATCAACTAAGAACACTTTCAAATAATCATCTACTAATTCTCCTCCAGCCAAAGCATCAAATGATAATTCAAGACTATCTGGAGAATTAATTTCAAATAATTTTTCAGCAATAACAACACTTTGTGAACCTGTTGCATAAGTTGCATTTAAATTATTATTTGAAATAAACAAAGCATTTGAACGAGCTCCAACAGGTTTTCCAATCATCCATTTATTTACTGCATTTCCATTTCTAAGTATCCAACCATTATCTCCTTGTGCTTCAAAGTTACTTGCATAAGAAGTTTGTACTGGAATTTGTCTTGTTTCAACAAATATTGAACTATTAGAGAAAGAGTATGTTGCATCGGAGCAAAGAGTTTTTGCATAAATTTCATATACAGTTTGAGATTGTAGATTTGTTATTGTATAAGGATTTGAAGAAACATTTATTGAATCCCAATTTGCTGAATTAACTACTCTATAATACACTTTCCAGCCATTATCTGTTGTTTCTGCAGCAGTAATATTTATTGCAATATTATTTGTTGTAGAATTTGCACTAATAGCTATAGGTCTTTCGCAAGAAGGAGTTGTATAAATAGTTAAATCATCAATATAACATGTATTGGTTGTTGTATTATATTCTGATTTAAATGCAATATATTGACCATTTCCAGAATAATTTGCAAAATTAACCTCAAATTCTTGCCATGTGCTTGAAGCAGTTGGCATAAGAGTATCAATAGCAGTAAATGATAAAGAATCTGTTGGATTAGTCAATACTCCTACAATTATGTTTGATGTAGCATTACCTGATCTTAATTGGAATCTTGCAGAAAGTGTATTGATAGGAATAGATGCATCGAACTGAGGAGTTATAGCAAATGAATTCTTTCCAGTAGCAGCAGTGAAATAAATTGAACCTGGAGAACTTACAGAATAGGATGAAGAAATATATGGATTTGCAGTAGTTGCATTATACAATCTACTCCAACATAAAGGATAAATTGTACTTCCTGTTCCATAATTATCAAAACTTTCAGTGTAAGGTAATGTACTTATTGTTGCACAGAATGTAGTATCAGTTATTATTGCTGACCATTCACTTTGTTTAGTAACACAATCTGTTTGTACTCTAACTTTATAAATAGTTCCAGAATTTAAACTATTAAGTGTATATGAATTTGCAGTAACTCCTGAAATGGTTGTAGCATTTGCCCAATCAGTTTGATTTGACGGCATATATTGAATATTCCATAAACTACCACTTGTTTCAGTCCAATCTAAAGTAAATCCTGTTGTTGTTGGATTTGAAGTTGCGAGAGCTGTTGGAATAAGGCATGTAGGAATTTCACTTACTTTTACATCATCAATATAAACACTTCCATTTGCAATTTTCTTTCTTACAAATGCCAAACGATAATCCCCAACTAATGAAGATAAATTAAATTCATATTCAGCATAAGTTGTAGAAAGCACGGTTGTATCAACTTGTCCAATTAATACAAAGTTTGAATTTGGTGTTGTAGTATTTAAATCTCCTTGAGACACATTTAAAGCATAAATTAATAAGTCAGGTTTATAAGTAGCAGAAGATTTCTTAGCCCAGAAATTAAGTCTTTCAGCACCTGTAAAAGTAATTATAGGAGAAATTAACCAATCGTTATTATTATAGGTAGTAGTTGTTGAAGTTGAAGCTGCAGATGCTCCATACATATAAATAGACTTACTTCCTGATTTAGCACTAGTAGAAGTTTGCCAATAATAAGTAGTAGTATTTAATGAGTCAATAATATACCAACATAATGGAGAAGTTTTGTTGCCTGGTACAACTGCAGGAACAAGTGTATTTTCAAAACCTTCTATCCAAGGGAATTCAGTAATTGCTCCACATGCTGTTGTATAAGTTATTAGATCAGACCATTCACTTTGTTCAGTAGAGCAATTTGTTTGTACTCTTACTTTGTAAGAAGTTGAATGATTAAGAGTATTTAATGTACAAGGTTTTGAAACTCCTGTAATAGTTAATGCATTTGCCCAATCAGTTTGATTTGAAGGCATATATTGAATATTATATAAACTACCGCTCGCATCAGTCCAATTTAAAGTAAATCCTGTTGATGTTGGATTAGATGCTTGAAGAGAAGTTGGTTTAAAACAAGTAGGAATAAAATCGATTATTACATCATCAACATGTATATTGTTGCCATATTGAGAAATAGCTTTCAAAATAACATAATTTACTCCTGATGTTCCTGTAGGCATTGGAAATGTAATTAATTCCCAACCAGCTGTAGAACTATATCTTTTAGTGAATCCTAATAAAGTTCCACCAACTGTATCTTGTATAGAATTTACATATAATGCAACTCCTTCATTATTATAAGTATCGTAACCTGAATCTCTGTACATCCAAAAACTAACTTGCATACCTGCTGAAAAATTTATTGGAGGAGATACCATAGTTGTCCAAGTTCCTGCTGAATTTGGAGATGAATATGAATTAAATTGAACCATATTTGTTCCCCCATGAGGAGAACATGTTGGATAACTTCCAGATGTTAGTATTCTCCAGAAACTATTTTCAGCAGTTCCAAAAGCTGTAACTTTCCAACAACCTAACCCACTTTCAAAACCTTCATTCCATGGGAATGTAGCAACTGTTTCACAAGGAGTTGGAGGAATAGTAAATGTATAAATATTTGTTGGATCAGAAAGTTCTGTTCCACATTTTGTTCTTAAATAATATGTATAATTTACTTGCGGATTAAGATTTTGTAGAGTATAATTATTTGCATTTACTAAAATAGAATCATAAAATGGATCAAATGTTGATTTATAATATAAATACCATGAATTTCCAACATTTGAACTCCATCCAATTTGTGCTTCTGTTGAAGTTAAAGAATTTACTGTAACATTAAAAGGTCTTGGACAAGATAAAATATCAACTGAAATATTATCTATTGCAGCTGAAGGATCATTGTTGTAATCACTATCAAAATAGTAGAAAATTAATCTTTTAACTCCTGAAACATTATCAACAGTTATTTCTTTATTTTGCCAAGTCGATGATTGAGAAAGCAATGCAAGATTATCATTTATATAAGTTGGATATCCTGTTGGATTTAATGTATCTGTAACATTACGTAAAAATACAATTAAACCTGAATAAGCTGATGTTCCTGATACATATCCTTGACATTTCCAATCAAAGTTAAGAGAATAGGAAGCAGGTGTTGTTCCAAAATCAATATCTCTATAACCATATGCATAAATATTACCATCAGTCATTGCATAAGATAATCCATTATCATTAGATATATATGCAGCTATACTATCAGTAGTATTTTGGGTTGTATGACCATTGCCAGCGGCTTGACCTATTGCCCAATTATTAACACTCCCACTTAAATTTCTCCATGCAGAATTTTCTAATTGGTTTTCAAAGTTACATAAAAAAGGAATTGTTGCAGGTAATGCATCTGTAGTAAATGACAATTGATTTGACCAATTTGAAGTTTCTGTTGAGCAATCAGAACGTATCCAAATTGTATAACGAGTATTTGGTGTTAAGTTTGTAAGGAGAATAGGATTAGATGTTGTAGTAGTTGGAGTTATTTCGTTAGGATTATTTGCCATACTTGATATTACATATTGCCATGTTGCTGAAGATCCATTCTCTTGGAATGAAATATTAGCTGAAGTTGAAGTTAATGAAGAAACAGCAACATTTGATGGTTTTCTACATGATTCAAATGGATTTATTACAAAATTATCTATATGCAAATCATTATCAGTGTTTGAAACAGTTGATTCACCGTAAAAACCTATCTTAATTTTACCTGTATATGGCAATAAACTATTTTGATTATATAGTGGAATAATTATATGAGATGGTGTATTTGTAATATTTCCTAATATTCTTGAAAAATTTATATCACTTGACCAAATAAATGCATTTGCTGCTTCCCAAGTTACTCCATTATCTGTTGAAATAACAACTGCAAATCTATCATCATATCCTGATGAATCAACAGGATTAGCATTCCCATAATCAGTATAGAAAATATCAAATTCTAATTGCATAGGAGCTGTGCCGTTTCCTAAATTAATAGATGGAGAAATAAACCAATAACTACGACTTGTTCCATAAATATTTAAGTTTGCATTACTTGGAGTAACATTAGAGTTTAAACTCCAACCAGAAGTTGTTGTAGTTAAAGTTGCAGGACCAGATGCTGGAAGTAATCCAGATTTCCTTTCCCAACATCTGCTTGGAGGAACTGAATTGAATTCTTCCGTATTTGTTGGAGCAGATAATGTTGCACAAGGAGTGATATATGTAATAGGATTTGTCCAATCACTAAGTTCAGTGCCACAATTTTTTTGAATTCTAATTTTATAATCGATATCAGGATTTAATCCATTAATTGTATATGGATTTACAGTCACTCCTGATATTGTTGTGGAATTAGCCCAATCAGTTTCACTTGCTAACATATATTGAATATTCCATAAACTTCCACTAGGATCAGTCCAATTTAAATCAACACTTGTTGGACTTAATGTTGGATTTGAAGCTTGTAAAGAAGTAGGTTTTGGACATGCAGGAACAAATAAATTTGGACCAGTAACATCATCCAACATTATTCTCATTCCATTTTGGTCTTGAACTCTGAATCCTACATATATATTTTGACCAATATAAGCAGTTAAAGGTATAGAGTATTTTGTCCATGTTGTAGTAATATTATTGTCTACCAAAGATAATAAAGCAGGACTACTTGTATTAAATGATGCTATTCCATTTGTTGTTGAAGACACATAAACTTTAAATGAAGTACCTGAATAATAATATGAAGTTTTAATCCAAAAACTAATTGTATCTAATCCACTAGTAACATTAAGATTTGGAGTAATTAACCAATTCTCATGACCAGATGATCCATAATTAACGCTTGCTGATGCAGTTCCTCTTGGCGTGCTTGAAGTATACCTTCCCCAAGAAACTGAACCACTTACTTTTACCGCAGTCCAATCATTAGGAGGGAAAGTAGTACCTTCGAAACCTTCATTTAAGGTGGTTTGCGTGAAACCTTGAATGGCGAAGATAATCGCCATCAAAAAAAATAATTGTTTTTTCATGTTGAATTTGTTTTAAGTTAAACATTTTTTTATTTAGATTTTATGTATATTTATATTCATTTATCATTATATTACTATAAACAAATCACATCACATGCTCAAAACCACTCAATTACTCTTTATTTATAAGATGCGGCAAATGTACGTTATTAATTCTACTAAAACAAATTTTATTTAATAATAATTGAGCTATTCCTTTATCTAATTTTTTAAATATCTCTTAATCCGAATTATAAATTTTGCTTTTTTATGTAAAATTTGATTGTTTTTATTATATAAATGTTAAATGGTCTACAATGGATTTTTTGTAAAAATAACCTAATACATAAGCTTTATTTTTCTTATCTTATCAAATTCGAAAAAAGAGTTGATATAATTCGAAAAAGACTAAGTATATTTTAAAAAAGACTAAGTATATTTTAAATTATAATTGATGTTTTATCAATTAAGTCTGATATATTTTAAGGATTACATATTATGATTAATGCCTTTAAGTATTAAAATCAATTTATATTTATTATCTCAAACTTATTCCTATCTATTGAATAGTATAATTAGATAGTATATATCTATTAATTTTAACAATTTTTAATGGTCGGTTTGGTCAAATACTCTATATATTTACTTACCAACCATTAGTATAATAGTTAATGGGGAATTCCTAAATTGAAATTATATAGGGGTTATCCAAATAACTTACTTTTTAAATTATTTCTTAACGATTTGGCATTTCTCATCTATTGTTATTAAGTCAATAGATTTTCAACACAGTTATTTTAAATTTTGGGTTTTGAAAAGTGGGATATTTTGAAATTATATCCAATAGGTAAGGTAATATTATAGAGTTACTATAAATCAAAAACCCTCAACTTGTCTTCACAGATGGGGTTGAGGGCATAATCAAATATGATTTGGTTAACTAAATTATTTTGCAATATTACAACATTTTTATTCAATTTGCAAGTTTTTTAATATTTTTTTTGTATTATCTCTTTTAAAGAACATAATCAGATCTTCTTTCAAAAAAAAATTGTATCTTCGCAGATTGAAATTGACTCAGAAAATTTATTGAAAATGTACTCAGAAAACGAAAAGATTATTAAGGTAAACATTGAAAAACAAATGAAAAGTGCATATATTGATTATGCAATGAGTGTTATTGTTTCTCGTGCTTTACCTGACGTGAGAGATGGCATGAAACCTGTTCATCGTAGAATTTTGTATGCTATGAATGATATGGGGATGTTTTATAATTCACCTACCAAAAAAAGTGCCAGAATTGTAGGGGAGGTTCTTGGTAAGTATCACCCTCATGGGGATAGTTCTGTTTATTATGCAATGGTACGTTTAGCTCAACCATGGCAAATGCGTTATAAATTAGTTGATGGACAAGGTAACTTTGGTTCTGTTGACCAAGACCCTCCAGCAGCTATGCGTTATACAGAGGCTCGTTTAGCTAAAATTTCTGACGAAATATTAGCAGATATTGATAAGGATACTGTTGACTTCCAAAATAACTTTGATGACAGTTTAAAGGAACCAACCGTTTTACCTACAAGAATTCCTAATTTATTAATTAACGGAACTTCTGGTATTGCTGTTGGTATGGCTACTAATATGGCTCCTCACAATTTGACTGAAGTTATAAATGGAACAATTGCTTATATCGAAAATAATGATATTTCAATTGAGGAGTTAATGAAACATATAACTGCTCCTGATTTTCCAACTGGAGGTATTATTTATGGATACGAAGGAGTTCGTTCAGCTTATCAAACAGGTAGGGGACAAGTTGTTATTAGAGCTGAAGCTAACATTGAACAAGCAGCAAATGGACATGATCAAATTGTAGTTACTTCCATTCCTTATCAGGTTAATAAGTCTGAAATGATTCGTCGTCAAGCACAACTTGCTGATGAAAAGAAAATTGAAGGTATTTCTGAAATTAAGGATGAAAGTAATAAGGATGGTATTAGAATTGTATATAAACTTAAAAAAGATGCTATCACCAATGTTGTTTTAAATAAACTATATCAATATTCCGAAATTCAAACTTCATTCTCAATTAATAGTATTGCTTTAGTTCATGGAAGACCTCTTCTATTGAACTTAAAAGAGATTATTAAATACTTTGTTGAGCATAGAATTGAAGTTGTTGAAAGAAGAACAAGATTTGAACTTGCTGAAGCTGAAAAAAGAGCTCATATTTTGGAAGGATTGCTTAAAGCATTAGATTTTATTGATGAAATTATTGCAATAATTCGTTCAAGTGAAACTGTAAATGCAGCAAGAGAAACAATGAGTGAACGATGGGGCTTTTCAGAAATTCAAACAAGAGCTATTGTTGACATGCGTTTACGTCAATTGGCAGCATTGGAAAGAGAAAAACTTCAAGCTGAATATGATGAATTGATGGCTTTCATTAAACGTTGTCTTGAAATTCTTAATAATAGAGACGTTTTGATGCAAGTTATTAAGGATGAGCTTTTGGAGATAAAAGAAAAATATGGTGATGAGAGAAAAACAACAATAGAGTTTTCTGCTTCTGACTTTAAGATTGAGGATATGATTGCTGATGAAGATGTTGTAATAACTATTTCACATCTTGGTTATATAAAACGTACTCCTTTGTCAGAATATAAGGTTCAGAATAGGGGAGGGAAAGGCTCAAAAGGTGCTAACTCAAGAGATGAAGACTTTATTGAACATATATACACAGCTACAATGCACAACTACATCCTTTTCTTTACAGAAAAAGGACGTTGCTATTGGATGAGAGTATTTGAAATTCCAGAAGGAACAAAAACATCTAAGGGAAGAGCAATTCAAAATCTTATTAATATTGAACCCGATGATACTGTAAAGGCATACATTAATACTAAGGATTTGAAAGATGAAGAATATATAAACAATAATTATATAGTATTATGCACTAAAAAAGGTATTGTTAAGAAAACAAACCTTAAGGCGTATTCTCGTCCAAGAATCAATGGTATTATCGCTGTTTCAATTAGAGAAGGCGATGAACTATTGGAAGCAAAACTAACTAATGGTGATAATGAAATATTCTTAGCTTTGAATAGTGGCAACTGTATTCGTTTTTCAGAAAGCAAAGTAAGGCCTATGGGAAGAAATGCTTCTGGAGTGAAAGGTGTTACTTTAAAAGATGAAAGTGATTTTGTAATTGGCATGGTTTGTGTTGAAGATAAAGAAAGAAACATCTTGGTTGTATCAGAAAATGGATACGGAAAACGTTCTAACATTGATGAATACAGACACACAAATAGGGGAGGAAAAGGAGTAAGAACATTAAAAATTACTGATAAAACTGGAAACCTAATTGCAATTAAAGATGTTGCTGATGAAAATGATTTAATGATAATTAATAAATCAGGTATAACAATTAGAATTGCAGTTAAAGACCTTAGAGTAATGGGACGTTCAACTCAAGGAGTAAGACTTATTAAGCTAAAAGAAGACGACCAAATTGCAGCAGTTTGCAGAATTGATGTTACTGAAGACGATGAAGATATTGAAAGAGCAATAATTGATGGTGAAGAAATTATTGATGAGGATATAGATTTGAATGACGTTGAAGTTGAAGAAGAAATTGATGAATCTGATGAAGAAATTCAAGAAGAAAACACAATTGAAGAAGAAAATTAAAATAAAATAAATCTTGCAGAAATTAATTTTAAATAAATCAAATAAAACAGATTAAAATGAAAAGAATAATTTTTTTAGTAGCATTAATCGCATTTGGATTTAGTGCAACGGCTCAAACTATGAAAGTTCAAAGTGCTTATGCCGATATGAAAAATAATCGTTTAGCAAATGCAAAGAAAAATATTGATGCAGCTTGTGAAAATGAAAGCACTAAAAATGATCCTAAAACATGGCACTATGCTGGACTAATATACGCTAAATTAGTTGAAATATCTCAAACTGATGCAAAATTATTTAACAAACAAAAAATTGAAACTCCAATTCCTGAATTAGCAGAAACTTCCACTAAAGCAATATTAAAATCTATTGAAATAGAAAAAGCAGCTAATACTTCTGAATATATGGGAGCAAACATAAATACATTAAAATACATTGTTATATATCAATTCAATAGATCATTTGATGTATTTAATGGAGGAAAATATACTGAAAGTATTCCTTTGCTTGAGAATGTATCTAATCTTGCACAAATTGTAAAAGATAGAGAAATTTATATGAAATCTAACGCATGTGTGGCATTAGCATATGATGCAACAAATCAAAAAGATAAAGCTATTGAGCTTTATAGAAATTTAGTTAAGGAAAAAACAACAGAAGAAGCTATATATATTAACTTGTACTTAGCAAATAAAAAAGCTAAGGAAAATGATAAAGCAATAAATGTTTTAAAAGCTGGAGTAAAAAATATACCTTCAAACTACAAACTATTAGGTTTACTTTCTGGAGCTTATATTGAAAATGGTAATAAAGAAGAAGCTTCTAAATGCATTGCAACATTAAAATCTATGGCAGATACAATTTCTCAAAATAAACCAACTGTTTTAGTTATTATTGCAAACTCATTACGCGATGCAAATAATGTTGATGATGCAATTTCAATGTATAACCAATCACTAAGTTTAGATCCAAATCAAAATGAAGCATTTTCTACATTAACAAATGCAAATTATGGATTAGGAGTATTATATTTTAACTGGGCAGTTGATTTAAAAGATCAATCAGACAAATTACCAATAGAAGCATCTGAAGCATATGACAAATTGCAAGTAGAATCTAAAGCAAAATTCTCTTTATCAATACCATATTTTGAAAAAGTTTTAGCTAAGAAACCAAATGATATTGCAACATTAAATGCATTAAAAGTTATTTATTCAAGACTTGAAATGACAGAAAAATATAAAGAAATTAGTGCAAAACTTGAATCATTAAGAACTAAATAATCAATAGGTTAGATAATAAATCTAATTAATGAATAAAAAACCTCAGTAATATTAATAATTACTGAGATTTTTTATATTCAATAATTCAGATATTGAATATAAAAGATTATCTAATTTATAATTCTCAATTTCTAAAATGTTATTATATTTTTCTAACTCTTTATTTTATATTTTTCTAACTTTGCCCAAGAAAATAAGTGTAAAATCTGTAACTCTTATTCCGGACGAGTCATTTTTAAATACCATTTGCCCAATTTGATGGTAGCAAAATGGCGTTATGAAAATGCGAAAAGGGCGTAATGGTGGTTCGATATCGGCGTAATGAAGGTTGCGTGACGCCCATAACGCATACCCCGTTATGGGCGTCACGCTTTTGACATATCGCCGATATGGTTTTATTGAATCGCCTGTTATGATATAACATATTGGATATTTGGTATATATGGATATTTGTTTTTGGGGTGTTTTCCCTCTAATTTGACAGGAGAGTTTCTGCCTTTTGGGTATTTGAAAGGTGAATTTTAGGAGCAATAGGGTGAAATTTTATAAATAAGAATTTGGGTTGTGAGAATGGTAAATATTTTGTTAGATAAGTTTTTTATTTATATTTGCATGTTAATTTATGGGTCAATTTTTGGATAATATTATTTAGACTTTTGGGGGAATGATAGTTAAGATAGAACCTTTGGCAGGTTTTTGCTTTGGAGTGGTTTCGGCAATTAATTTGGTTGAGAAAGAACTTAAGGACAATGATAAGCTTTATTGTCTTGGAGATATTGTGCATAATAATATGGAGGTTGAAAGATTGTCAAAGTTGGGTTTGGAGGTGATTGATATTGAAAGGATGAAAGCTTTGAAAAATACCAAAGTAATGATTAGAGCTCATGGAGAACCTCCTTCAACTTACAAACTGGCTGAAGAAAATAATATTGAAATTATTGATGCAACTTGTCCAATTGTTCTAAAACTTCAGCAAAATGTTAGAAAAGGATATTTAAGAATGAAAGAAATTGGTGGGCAAGTGGTTATTTATGGTAAGAAAGGTCATGCAGAAGTTGTTGGATTGGTTGGACAGACCAATAATGAAGCCATTGTTATCAGTTCAAAAGATGATTTGGATTTAATTAACTTTGATAAGCCAATTCATTTGTTTTCTCAAACTACCATGAGCAAGGAAGAGTATAAAGCAATTTGCAATGAAATTGAATTAAGGCATAAATTACATAATCAAAATAATAATCAGGCTCATGATGTAATTATTACAAATTCTATTTGTGGAAAGGTTTCTTCTCGTTCAAAGGAGTTGATTGATTTTTCTGATACGGTTGATGTTGTTTTGTTTGTAAGTGGGAAAAGTAGTTCAAATGGAATGTATCTTTACAATTTATGTAAGGCTCATAAAGAAGCAACATATTTGATTTCTAATAAGGAAGATATTAAAAAAGAATGGTTTGAAGGTTGTGAAAGTGTTGGTATTTCTGGAGCAACTTCAACTCCAAGGTGGTTAATGGAAGAAATAATGGATGCATGTATCTCAATAAACTAAAATTAAATAACTTTAAGAATATTTCTCAGACAGAATTGAACTTTTGTGCTAATGTCAATTGCTTGGTAGGAGAGAATGGTGTTGGTAAAACAAATATACTTGATGCCATTCACTATTTGTCATTCTGCAAGAGCTATTTTAATGTGATTGATGCCAATAATATTAAATATGATGAAGATTTCTTTTCAATTCATGGATTCTATAGTTTTAAAGAAAACTCAATTGAAAAGTATTCTTGTGTTTTAAAAAAAGGAGAAAGAAAGCTATTTAAATGTGAGGATAAAGAATATAATCGTTTTTCTGAACATATAGGGAAGGTGCCTTTGGTAATAATAACTCCTTCAGATCAGGAATTGATTATTGGAGGGAGTGAGTTGAGAAGAAAGTTTTTAGATCTGGTTATCTCTCAGGTTGATACACTTTATTTAGATAATCTAATTAAATACAACAAAGCATTAATTCAAAGAAATGCGTTATTGAAGAGTTTCTATCAAACCAATACTTTCAATTTATATTCGCTTCAAATTTGGGATGAACAAATGATTAGTTTTGGAAAAATAATTTACAATCGCAGAAAATCTTTCATTAATGAGTTTTCTCCAATTTTCCAATATTACTACAATTTCATTTCTTCAGAAAAAGAACAAGTTGAAATATCCTATGTTTCTGATGAGTTGGCTGAAAATTATCAAGAGCTTTTGAACCTTTCGCTTGAAAGAGATAGGGTATTAAAATATACATCTGTGGGAATTCATAAAGATGATTTGGGATTAAGTATGAATGGTAATGGAGTAAAGAAATATGCCTCTCAAGGACAACAGAAATCTTTTCTTTTGGCATTGAAATTGGCTCAATTTGAATATATTTATAAAAGAACAAAGATTAAGCCAATTCTTTTGTTGGATGATGTTTTTGATAAGTTAGACCTTAAAAGAATAAATCAACTTTTGCATTTGGTTGGAAGCGATAGGTTTGGACAAGTATTTGTTACAGACACTCAGTTAGGCAGGGTGGAGTCTATATTTGAAAATACTGATATGGAACATAAGATTTATACAATTTCAGAGAAGGGGATTGAAAATGAGAAATAAGAATTATGTTGATAAAATTAAGTATAATGTCAGAAATACTAAAGAAGGTAGTATTAAAGATGTTATGCAAGAATTCTTTTCATACTATCACATTGATGCTAATTTAAATCAGGAGGATATAATTTTAGCTTGGAGAGAGATTACTGGAGAATTAATCAATAAACTAACAACTAAAATATATGTGCAAAACAATTGTTTATATGTTAAAGTAAATTCTTCTGCATTGAAACATGAACTAATGATGGTAAGAACCTCAATTTTTGAAAAAATTAAAGCCAAGTTACCAAATTGTAATTTGAAAAATATATACATATCGTAGCAACTATTGCATAAGAACATAAAAATAATTATAAAGAATATTTAATGAAGTCAATAAGAGAAATTACAAATAAATATATAAAGGAAAACGAAATTTTTTCTCGTTTTATTAAGGTATTCTCAGTTGATGTGTTGGTTAGAGGAGCAAACTTTCTTCTAATACCTGTTTTCCTTAGGCTAATGACACCAGAGGAATATGGACTTTACGGATATTTGTATTCTTTTGCATCAACATTATCCAGCATACTTTGCTTTGGATTTTATGTAGCTCTTATTAAACTCTATGCAGACACTGTTTCTGATAAAGATAAGCAGGGTTCAATGCTTTATACTCTAACAACTTCACTTTTTCTATTAGTTATTTTATCAATAATCATTGTTTATTTCTGGAGGATTGATGTAGATTTCTTCTCTTTTTTAAATAAAACTAACTCTGTGGGCACAAATCAATATTCTACTTATAGAGATTTTGTCTTTGTTGCTACAGCCTCAATGATTTTTTCAACATATCTTACTTTCTTTTTGGTTTCTTCTGAAAGAATAAAAGGGCTTCAAACTTTTAATCTATTAAGGTTTTTCCTTACAAATATAACGGCAATATTAGTTATTTACTTTTCTGATGGTGATAATGTTTTTCAACGTCTTGCAGTAACATATTTAATGGAACTTATTCTTACTATTTGTTTTTCAGGAGTAATTTACAAAAATTTTGTTTTTAAATTTAGCTCTTTCTTTCTTAAGAAAGCTTTTAAGTTAGGCTTGCCAATTATGGCATCTGGTATAATGTATGCTATTGTTAACTTTGGGGATAAGTTTTTTGTTGCAAAATATGCAGGAGAGGAAGGGATGGCAATTTATTATCTTGGATATTTACTTGCTACAATAGTTTTAATTATTTACCAGTCTTTTAATTTTGTTTGGAATCCGCTATTTATGAAAGAGAAAGACCTAACTGTTTTAAGGCGAAAAACAAATAGATATTTATGGTTAATAGCTTTTGGGCTTGGATTTATTGGTATATTAATATGGATAGGGGCATATATAGGATTAAAAATTAATCTTATTCCTCAAGATTATTATCTTATTCTTCATATTCTTCCTTTCTTAATTATTTCGCAGGTTCTATCTTCTATGGCTCAATTAATGATTAATTATATGACATATTTTGAAAAAACATATATTCAAGTATTTCTTGGAGGATTTTTAAGTTTAATAGGTTATTATCTTTATAATTTTATGGGAGAAAAATTAGGTGTGATGGGTATATCTATAAGTATAATGTTTATAAATACAATTTTCTTTTTGTTTTTTTATTATAGGTCGCAATACTATATAAATAATAGATTAAAGGAATAGTTGTTCTTTTTATTCTGAATATTTATTATATTTTGAGATAGTAAAATATATATTTACTAAATTTGCAAATTGTAAATAAAATTTTGATGAAAAAAATACTTATTACAGGTGGGGCAGGATTTATTGGCTCTCATCTATGCGAAAGATTATTAAAAGAGGGTAATGAAGTTATTTGTTTAGATAATTATTTTACTGGAAATAAGAAAAATATTGTTCATCTATTAGATAACCCTTATTTTGAACTTGTACGTCATGATGTTTGTACCCCTTATTTTATTGAAATAGATCAAATATACAACTTAGCTTGCCCTGCTTCTCCAATTCATTATCAATATAATCCAATAAAGACTATTAAAACTTCCGTTATGGGAGCTTTAAATATGCTTGGTTTAGCAAAAAGAATACATGCAAGAATTCTTCAAGCATCTACTTCTGAAGTTTATGGAGATCCTATGGTTCATCCACAAGTTGAAACATATTGGGGAAATGTTAATCCAATTGGAGAAAGAAGTTGCTATGATGAAGGTAAACGTTGTGCAGAAACCCTATTTTTTGATTATAATAAGCAAAATAATGTTGATATAAAGATTATAAGGATATTTAATACTTATGGTCCTAAGATGCATCCTAATGATGGAAGAGTTGTAAGTAATTTTATTGTTCAAGCTCTCAAAGGAGAAGATATAACTGTTGCTGGAGATGGCTCTCAAACAAGGAGTTTTCAATATGTTGATGACCTTTTGGAAGGAATGATTAGAATGATGCAAACAGATAAAGGTTTTACAGGTCCAGTGAATATTGGTAATCCAAACGAGTTTACTATCTTAGAACTTGCAAATAAAGTAATTGAATTGACAGGTTCTAAGTCTAAAATTAAATATATTCCACTACCATCAGATGATCCAACTCAAAGAAAACCTGATATTAGTTTAGCAAAGGGAAAACTATCTTGGCAACCTACTATTCAGCTTAATGAAGGTCTTGTTAATACAATTGATTACTTTGAAAAGGAATTAAAAATAAATAGTAAATAAATTTATGATTGAATTATTGGTAAATAAATTATTAAGATTATTAGGTTTTAAAATTGTAAAACTTGAAAGAGGAATTAATGTAAGAGGATTATTTGGGAAAAAAACTTTTAATGTTGGTAACTATAGAATACAGAGTCCAGGCTCACATACATTATCAAAGAATCTTAAAAATCATAAGTATTATTCTCGAAACCTTTTAAGATTAATAGATATTATTGGAGATTTTATTTCAGATTTAGAAGTAATAGATGTTGGAGCAAATATTGGAGATTCTGCTGTTCTTATTAATTCTGTTAGGAATATGCCAAAAAAAATCTATTGTTTTGAAGGAGAAAAGGAATATGTTAATTACTTCAAAGAAAACACTTCATCAATGGAAAATATAGTTTTATTTGAAACTTATTTAGGAGAAGAAAATTCCGAGAATAGTTTTGAGGTTTTTAAAAATAATGGAACGTTAAGAATAGATACTAATAAAAAAGGTAATATTAAGATTGATTCAATAGATAATATTGATGGAAAATCAAATAATATATTTAATAATGTAAAGTTTTTGAAAATAGATACTGATGGTTATGATTTTAAGATTTTAAGAGGAGCAAGGAATTTGCTACTACGATCAAAGCCAATTTTGTTTTTTGAGTATGATAGAGAGTTTCTTGATAATGTCAATGATGATGGATTTTCTACTTTTAAAATGTTAGAAGATATTGGATACAATAAAGCAATAATTTATGATAATTATGGACGTCTACTCATTTCTATTGATATAGTATTAAATAAAGATATTTTAGGACAATTGGATTTGTATATTAAGAATAAAAAAGGTGCTTTTCCTTATTATGATATCTGTGTTTTTCATAAAGAAGATAATCTAATATACAATAGTGTTGTTAAACAAGAATTTGATTTCTTTTTTTCTCAAAGTTAATGATATCTATTTTTGAATTTATTATGAAAATTCTATTTCTGCAAATTATTTTATTATACTATAGAATAGAGTTTGTTTTATTAAAAATTATTCCTTTCGCAAATGAAAAATCTATTTTATTAACCAGATTAGATAATATTGGTGATTTTATTTTATGGTTAGATTCTGCAAAAGAATATAAGAAACATTGTAAATGTAAAATAGTGCTTTTATGTAATAATTCATGTTATGAAATTGCAAAAGTTCTACCTTATTTTGATGACCTTATACCTGTAAATACAAAAAAACTTATTTTTAATCTATTATATAGAATAAAAATATTCTATCCCATTTGTAAAAGAAAATTCCAAAAAATCATTAATCCAACATTTTTACGTGATTATTTTTTTCAAGAATCAAATTTCATAAGTAAAGATTTAGAATATATTTTATCAAAGCAAGATTAATTATGATTAAGATTTATTACGATAATATTATGTTTTCTCTTCAGCGTTCAGGGGGAATATCGGTTGTGTGGTTTGAGTTATTGAATAGAATGATAGAAGATAAGAGTTTTGATATTATGTTTGCTGAATTTAATGATGCAAATAATAATATTTTTAGAAAGAATATGAATATTCTAAAAGATAAAATAGTAAAAAGGTATAAATCTAAACACCTTTTCTGGAAAAGATATTTTGATATAAGACTGCCAAAAAATCCTCAACCATTTATATTTCATTCATCATATTACAGATTATGTAAGAATAAAGAGGCTATCAATATTACAACAGTTCACGATTTTACTCTGGAATATTATGGTAGATTTATTGAAAAGAGACTCCATTGTTGGCAAAAATACAAGGCAATAAGAAATTCTGACTATATAATTTGTATTTCTCAAAACACCAAGCAGGATTTATTGAAATTCCTACCTCAAATAGATGAATCAAAAATAGGAGTAGTTTATCATGGAGTGTCTCAGGAATATTTTATTATAGATAAATCGCAAAAACATAATCTCCCTTTTGAAGCTGAATCTTATGTGATATATGTTGGAGCAAGATATCATTATAAAAATTTCGATTTTACAGTAGAAGCTGTAGCTAAATCAGATAAAAATTTTGTAATTGTTGGATATGAGCTTTCAAAAAAAGAAATAAATTTTCTAAATGATAAATTAGGAAAAGAAAGATATAAATATTTGGGGAGAGTTGATAATAAATATTTGAATGTTCTTTACAATAACGCATATTGTTTGATGTATCTTTCATCATACGAAGGCTTTGGAATACCAATTCTTGAGGCTCAAAAATCAGGGTGTCCAGTAATTGCAGTTGAAGGGTCTTCTGTATTAGAAATTATTGGAGATAAAACTCTGTTGATTAAAAGATTGGAAATTGAGGCTGTCCTTGAAAAATTAAAAATTCTTTCAAATTCTGAAATAAGAGCAAATATAATAAGCTTAGGACTTGAAAATTCTTCAAAATTTCAATGGGAAAAAATGTATAATCAAATAAAGAATATATATTTAAACCTTAATAGAGCTCATCAAAAAAGATAAATCAATAATATACATATAATAATATTAAAAATAATTTAATGGTTAGAAAATATGTTATATATTTGCTGCATTGTTTAATTTAAAAACATAAAAAACATAAAAAAAATTATTTTTATTTGCATTGATATGTGCAACAGGATTGATGCTAAACGCTCAAACAACAATAACATTTAAACCAGATTCGTCATTAGGTAAAGATGCTATTGTATTTACAAGAGTTGGAGCTAATGACGCAAATACTAATTTTGGTGCTTATCCAGAATTAGTTATGATAACATGGACATGGGATGGTAATTTGGGGACCAATAGGTCATTAATTAAATTTGAGGAATTATCTACCATTCCTTCAAATGCTGTTATTACAGATGTTAAATTAAAGTTTTATGGGATTTCTAGTTCAGCTAGTGCTCCACAAGGAAATAGTTATTATACAGGAAGTACATTCCCTACAAATCCTGTACTTGTTAAACGAATAACAAGTGCTTGTAATGAGAATACTGTTACATGGAATAATCAACCATCAACAATTACTGCTAATCAAATGACGATAACACCTTCTGTTTCAAAATGGAATTGGAATTATATTATCAATAATACTCCAGAATTAAAAGCTATTGTTCAAGATATGGTAAATTATCCATCGACTAATCATAGATTTATGTTGCAATTAGAAACAGAACAAACATATAGAGATATGCTTTTTGCTTCAAGTGATCATCCTGATTCTACTTTATGGCCAGAGTAGGAAGTTACTTATACGCTTCCTTGTAATGCGAACTTTTCATTATGTCTCTTAGATGCTGAACATCCACAACATTTACTATTCAAGCGCAAGAAATGGGAGGAGAGCATGAATGGAGATACGGTAATGATACACTTTCTACAGATCCTTCATTTGTTCATGTTTTTGGACAATCTAATAATAATGCTTTGTGTCATAAAGTAACTATTGAAGGATATACATGTGAAAAATGCATTAAGTTTTGTGTGGGAGATATTCCTAATGAGGGGGATGTTAATATATCAGAAGCAACAGAAAAGTCAATATCAACAAAATATACAATACCATCTTGTGATGTCATAGAAGCTAATCCTATTATAATTTATCCAAATCCTACGAAAAATGATTGGACTATAGAAATAAACTCCTTTAATGAAGAAGAAATAGAAATAATAGTCAATAACATTGAAGGAAAACAAATCTATTCTAAAAAAGTATTTCTAAAAATAGGGCAAAATAACTTTACTATAGGAAACAATACTTATAATAAAGGTAATTATATTCTAAGTATTAGGAGTAATACACTTAATCATACAGAGAAGTTAATAAAAGAATAACAAAAATAGTATAAATATCAAAACTCCTCTATAATTTATATAGAGGAGTTTTATTTTTTATTTAGCTTTTAGAGTTTTATCTTTTTATAAATTTCATGTATTTAGAACAAGCAGCGAAATGCATAAATATAGATAAAGTATATATGTTGTTAAGACTTTTTCTTAAATTCCTTCTCCTTAATCCAAAACTTCTGCTTAGAATATCTAGTAAAATATGTATTATGGTTTTTCTGCTTTTTAGCCAAATTTGTGGATAAAAAGCAGTCATAACTTCTCCTACTGAGAAATTAAATCTGTTAGAAATCCAGTGAACTTTATCTGCTTTAAGTAATTCGTATGACATATATGGCATTTCATAATTCCATTCTGCACCATAAGAGTCTTCATAGTTGTTATAAATATGTTCAAATATTTCTCTATGATAAAAAGGCGAAGAAACAAAAACTCCACATTGAACTAGTTTGTTTATATGGGTATAGTTTATGCCTCGTTTGGAATAATACTCATTAGGTGTTAGGGCTTCAAGATTAGGAATATTGTTTTTGTTCCAGAAATTTACAAGTCTTACCATTGCAATTGAATATATTTCTTCTCCCATTAATGAATATGTTTCAGTAGCTCCAACCTTTTCAAGAGGAACTCCTTGAGAGATATCGTAGGCATTTACACTATTTATAATTATATCAGAATCCACCCAAACAATTCTTTCATATTTATTTGACCACTCTTGAGATAATATAAGTAATTTTTGCCATGAAGGAGAACGTTTTGAAGCTCTTTCAGATTTATCTAATACTTCTGTTAAAACAATAAGTTCGTATCCAAATTTATTACAATATTCTTTCCAGTTTTTTCGACAATATTTGTTAAACATTCTCTCATATTTTTTCCCTATTGCAAGAGTAACAATTGCTTTCATCTAAATTTCTATTCTTTTGTTTAGTTTATTATTCCGTCAAAGATACAAAAAAATATATTTTCACAAAACATATGATGTATTTATTGGTAAATATTTATTGAATTAGGAGTAATGGACATTTTTAATGTTTTTTATTTTACTTCTTTTGTTTTTCATTAGGATATTTTTGTTCTTTTGCAGAATCTTCTTAAACGTAAATAGGTTCTACTGGGAGAGCAAACCTATCAGGGATAAAACAGATGACTGACGAAAATGTCAATATTCTTTAATTTAGTGATGAGGTAAAATCTTTCAAAACACAGCATAGAGTATAGTGAATAAATGAGTATAGCCATCAAACTTTTTTACATACCTATCGGGTATTATATTCCTTTGATATCTTGTTGTGATTGTCGAAAGATTAATAAACTTTAATATTTGACCAAGTATTGGCTGTCCAATAAAATTTGTATTTTTGCCCATATGAAAAGAGTTTTGTAGATATATATTTATGGGGATAGATTTATTCTACAAAAATAGGGAATTGGTTTTAATTAAATTCAAGTGACCCCAAACAGTTGGACAGATTAATAATAATTTGATTCTATAAGAGCTCGGTATTGCACTGGGTTCTTTGTTTTAATTTTTTCTTTCTTCGTTTTCTTTTTATAATTTTTTACTCTAATTTTTTGATTAATTATCTGAAAAATTAGAACATAATAAGCAAAAATCAATTTTTTATTTCTATAATTACATCTTATAATTGCAATTATGTTAAGTATAAGTTATTAAAATTACGGAGTAATGGACAAATTTAATGGTTTTTATTTTTCCACTTTTGTTAATCATAGAACAAATTTTTGTTCTTTTGCAGAATCTGTTTAAACGGAAATAGGCTCTGCTGGGGAGCAACCTATCAGGGATAAAACAGAAGAGTGACGAAAATGTCAATATTTAAGGGTTTTGTTTTATCAAAGCCCTTTTGATATTTTTGGAACTCTCCTATGCCTTTAAAAACCCATCAATAAACTTCTTCTTCCGCTTTAATGATAGTCCGTTGTGATTTCTTAGCTTGTTCTTTAAATCTGCAAAATGACCATCAATTGCATTAGTAGTATTGGGAATATCTAATTCAATATAGTCATACCACGTAAAAAGCCATGGTAAATTTGTTTTCAAACTTCTATATGCACTTCTTAGCCTTTTATGAGTATAAAAAGACTTTTGGGTCTGTGGATTAATAGTTCTTTCATTTAAAAAGTCTTTCCATTTCTCATGCCATAGCCCTAATGTTCCTATAAAAGATTCTTTGTCTGTTTGTTTCATTAAGTTCATTACTTCCATGAGTTCTTGTGCTGCTTTGAGCTTTGGCTTCTTGGTTAAATATCTCCTAATTATTGCTGATTGATGAAATTGACACATCTGAACAGGTATATCTGCAAAGCATTGAATCAACCCTTTCTCCCATCACATACAATTGCCATTACATCAAATCCTTTATCTCTAAGTTCATTAACTCCTTTGATATAGATTGAATTGCTCTCATATTTAACATAATACTTTAAGAGATTTTCTTTTGTTATAGCATCTTTAAAAAGCATAACTCCAAATTCTTTACCCCAATATGTAGCATCCATTATTACTATAACTTTTCTTACTTTTGGGGGATTAATGTTGAGTCTGTATGAATCAATGTGTCTTTGAATAGTTTTGATAGAGCAATTATACTTACATGATAGTTGTTTGTATGTTTGTTTGCCAATAGTATAATCTTCCCAAATTAAAGAAGAATCTAAACGAAGACCACCTAAAAATTGCTTATTACAAATAACACATTTGTATCGTTGAATACCTTTTATAAATCCATATTTATGGACAAATCCTTTTCCACAGTGAATGCACTTTTTTTATTCATAACCTTTCATTTGATGCAAAGATAGTAACCATAAGGCAAAACTAAGGGTAAAACCATTAAAAAAGGTAGTATCCCAAAAAGTGTGTAATGATAGAGTAATTTAGTAGTGCAAAGTTAATTAATTTCTTTAATATTTATTATGGATAAATAATCTTCAATCCATCTAAATTTTATTGTTTCATATTTAAAT
>Ga0316605_10000456_pt1 | contig 28672 bp, 18 predicted proteins | sample OWC_soil_day20_n_FD_207666 | JGI IMG/M metagenome (GOLD analysis project Ga0316605, IMG submission 207666) | Wetland soil microbial communities from Old Woman Creek delta, Ohio, United States - OWC_soil_day20_noCT | ecosystem: Environmental > Terrestrial > Soil > Wetlands | place: USA: Ohio...
AACCGTTCTGATTGAATGCGCCGATGTGCGCGACGCGGCGGTGGTCGTCAGCGGCGAAGGCGTCGATCAGGCTCTGGTCGCCTGTGTCGCCTCCGACGGCAATTCCGGGGAAAATGCTTGGCGCCGCAAACTGGCCGAGCAACTGCCGATTTACATGATGCCGGCCCGCTTTCTCGTCATGCCGACCCTGCCGGTCAACGCCAACGGCAAACGCGACCGCCATGCCCTGCAGGCGCTGGTCGCTGCCCGCACCCAGCCCGCTGACGACTTCCCCCTGTCCACCGGCCAGGAGCGCCTCTGGGTCATGCAGCGCCTCTTCCCCGACAGTGGCGTTTATAACGTCCCGATCGTCTTCGACGTCGACGGCCCGCTCGACAGCGCTGCCCTCGCCCGCGCCCTGATTGCGCTGGAAGAAAGACACCACGCCCTGCGCCTGCGGGTCTTCGACGGCGCGGACGGTCTGCACCAACGCCTCGCCCCGGCCGGCAGCCTGATCCTGTTGCACCTCGACCTCACTGGCGAACCCGATCCGGTCGCCGCCGCCGACGCCCGGCAGATTGCCGAACTGTCCCGCCCCTTCCATCTGGACCGTGAATCCGGCGCCCGCGCCCTGCTGATGCAGTTGGGCGCCGCACAATGGCGCGTGCTGCTGGTGCTGCACCACGCCGTCGTCGATGGCTGGTCAACCAGCATTCTCCTGCGCGATCTGGCGGCCTTCTATACCGGCTCCGCTGCCGAACTGCCGCCTGAACCGGCCATGCAGTTCGAGCAGTTTGCCGCCTGGCAGCGCACCTTTGCCAACAGTGCCGAAGGCAGCGCCTTGCTTGAGCGCTGGCGTGCCCTCCTGACTCCGCTGCCGGAAGCGCTAAAACTGCCCACCGACCATCGCCGCCCGCCAGTCAAAAACTTCCGTGGCGATACCCTTCCCTTCGCCTTCAGCGCCGAACAGAGCGCGGCGCTCGACCGTCTGGCCCGCGCCGAATCCGCCACGCCTTTCGCCCTCGTCACGGCGCTGGTACAGGCGCTGCTGCACCGCTTAACCGGGCAGAAAGATCTGGCGCTCGGCACGCTGGTTGCCGGGCGCGACCGCCCGGAAGTGCAGGACACCGTCGGCTTCTTCGTCAACACGCTGGTCTTGCGCCAGCAGGTCGAGCCCGCCGCCGCTTTCCGCCAACTGCTGGCCAACACCCGCGCCACCTGCCTGCACGCCGTTGCCCACCAGCATTGCCCGTTCGAAGCGCTGGTGGAAGCGGTCGGCGCTCCGCGCGACCTGAGCCGCAATCCGCTCTTTGACGTGCTGGTGGTCTGGCAGTCGGACGATCCCGTGGCACCCAGCCTGCCTGGCCTCGTCACCCGCGCCGCGCCGGTGACTTACCCCTTCGCCAAGTTCGATCTGGCCTTCCATTTTGGCCGGCGCGACGGGCAGATCATCTGCCAGATCGAACACAGCGCCGAACTGTTCGAGAAGGAAAGTATCGCCCGGCTGTTCGCCCGGCTTGAAACGCTGGCCGCTGCCGTACTGGCCGATCCCGACCGGAAACTGGGCTCGCTCCCCGTGCTACCGGCCGTCGAACGCAAACTGGTCGTTGAACAGTTCAACGCCACGACAATGGCGCTGGAGACGCGCCGGACGGTCATGCGGCCCTTTCTCGATCGCCTGGCCGCCGATCCGTCGGCACCGGCCATCCTGTGGAATGGCGAAGCCCCGCTCGATTACCGCCGCTTCGCCGCTCGCGCTGCCACGCTGGCCCGGCATCTGGTCGCCGCTGGTGTGCAGCCGGGCGAAACGGTGGCCGTCTGCACACCACGTTCACCCGAATTACTCATCGCCATTTACGGCATTCTGATGGCCGGTGGCGCCTATGCACCGCTCGGCACTGACCAGCCGGCCGCCCGCCTCGCCGGCATGCTGGAAGATCTCGGTAACCCGTTGGTGCTGGTCGCCCCCGATTGCCGCGAGTTGATGGCGGGTGCCCGCAGTCTCGATCTGAACCCGTTGAGCGAGGAGGAAGCTGAAACACTCGATCTCGGCAAGCCGGACGGGTTGGCCTACGTGCTGTTTACCTCGGGTTCGACCGGCAGGCCGAAAGGCGTCGCCATCGAACAGCATTCTGTACTCAACCGCATTCTGTGGATGCAGTCTGCTTTCCCCATCGGCCCCGGCGATGTCATCCTGCAAAAAACGCCGGTGACTTTCGACGTTTCAGTGTGGGAATTGTTCTGGTGGTCATGGACCGGCGCTGCCATCGCGCTGCCGCCACCAGGCGCCGAACGCGACCCGCCGGCGTTGGTCGATCAGATTGAGCGCGACGGCGTCACGGTGCTGCATTTTGTGCCGTCGATGCTGGCCGCCTTCCTGACCTGTCTGGAAGATGGCCGCACCGACGCCCGCCGCTTGCGCGGTCTGCGCTATGTGTTTGCCAGCGGCGAGGCGCTTGATCCGGCGCTGGTCGAACGCTTCGACCGGTTGCTGCATCGTCCCTTCGGCATCGAACTCCACAATCTCTACGGCCCGACCGAGGCGACGGTGGACGTCACCTGGCAGCCGTGCTCACCGTGGTCCGGTGGCGAGGTCGTTCCCATCGGCCGCCCCATCGCCAATACCACCGTGTATATCCTTGACGGCGACGGCAACCCAACCCCCCTCGGAATCGCGGGTGAAATCCATCTCGGCGGGCCGCAGGTGGCCAGAGGCTACGTCAAACAGCCCGAACTGACGCAGGAACGCTTCCTTCCCGATCCCTTCGCCGGCCACGGCACGCTCTACCGCACCGGCGATCTGGGCTGCTGGCGGCACGACGGCACCATCGAATACCTCGGCCGCCTCGACCAGCAAGTCAAGATCCGCGGCCAGCGCATCGAACCCGGCGAAATCGAACATGCACTGGAGACGCATCCGGCGGTCGAGCGTGCCGTTGTGGTCGCAGTGACCGCTCAGGGCACCACTGAACTGCATGGCTATGTACTGGCACGTGACGAGATCGACTCGGCGGCCTTGCGCGGACATCTGCGCGAGCGGGTCAGCGAGGCGATGATCCCTAGCCGCTTTTTCCGGCTTGAGGCGCTGCCTTTGACCAGCAGCGGAAAATTGGATCGCAAGGCCTTGTCTGGTGTACCGCTCGACCCGGCCGGGCCGGTTCCGGTCGAAAACCTGTCGAATATCGAAGCCGAAATTCGCGCCCTCTGGAAAACCCTGCTGCCGGATACGGAACCCGGCCTGCACGACGGCTTCTTCGATGCCGGTGGCAATTCAATGCTGGTCATCCGCCTGCATGAGCGCCTGAACGCCCGCTGGCCCGGCCGGTTCACCATCACCGACCTCTTTTCCTGCGCCACCATCGCAGAACAGGCCAAGCGGGTCGCACCGCTTTCCCGCCCACAGCCACATCAAAAGGCTCCGGCAGTTTTCCCGCTCCCGGCTACCGACGCGATTGAAAACAACAAGGCCGACCGGCACGCCATCGCCATCGTCGGCATGGCCATCCGTATGCCGGGCAGCGACGATCTCGCCGATTTCTGGCGCGACGTTTCCAGCGCCGCCGACCATGTCCGCCCCCTGCCGCCGGCCCGCGAGGCCGAGACACGGGGGCTGCTGGCCATGCTGGGACTGCCTGATCCGCTGCATTTCAGCGAGGCTGCCTTCCTCGACGATGTGATGGGCTTCGATCCAAAACGCCTGCGCCTGTCGCCGGCCGACGCCTCCTTGCTCGACCCCGAACAACGCCTGTTCCTCGATACCGCACTGCGCGCACTGGAAGACGCCGGGCGTGGCGGCGTGGCGCTGGACAACGCCCGTGTCGGCGTCTTCATCGGCGGCGCACCGGACCCGGCCTGGCGTAGCGCCCTGATGCGCGGCGCATCGGCCAGCCGGACGGAGCAGCTGTTTGTGCTCAACGTTCCCTCCAACATCGCCACCCGCCTGTCCTTTTTACACAACTGGCGCGGACCGGCAGCGCTGATCGACACCGCCTGTTCTTCCTCGCTCGTCGCCCTGCATACCGCCTGCCGCGCCTTGCGGGTGGGCGAATGCGACTGGGCACTGGTCGGTGGCGCCAAGACCATTCTGTCGCCGCACGCCGACGGCGAGCGCCTCAGCATCGACAGTTCCGATGCGCGTACCCATGCCTTCGCTGATGATGCCGACGGCACCGGCGCCGGCGAAGGCTGCGCCGTTTTCCTGTTACGCCCGCTGGCCGACGCACTGGCCGAAGGCGACGCCATCCACGGCGTCATTCTGGGCAGTGCCGTCAATCAGGATGGCGCTTCCAGCGGCATGGCCGCGCCCAATCCGGCGGCGCAGGCCGAAGTCATCGCCGCCGCCGCCCGCGATGCCGGGGTTTCACTGTCCACGCTCTCCTATATCGAGGCGCACGGCACCGGCACCGTGCTTGGCGACCCGGTCGAAATCGACGGACTGACCCGCGCTTTTGCACTCGACACCACCGAAACGGGTTTTGCCGCCATCGGTTCCGGCAAGGGCAATTACGGCCACCTCGATGGCGCCGCCGGTGCCTTGGGCATGGCACGCGCCTTAATGTGCCTGACCCACGATCAGGCACCGCCGCAGCCCTTCTTCAAAGCCCCCAATCCGCGCATCGACTTTGCCAAAGCGCCGGTTGCGGTCACCCCTGTGCTGGCGCCACTGGCCGATCGTGGCACGCCGCGCCGGGCCGGGATCAGCGGCTTTGGCCTCTCCGGCATCAACGCCCATGTGGTGATCGAAGCCGCGCCGCGTGTGGTTCGCACCAATACCTGCTCCGGCTGGATCACGGTCGGCCTGTCGGCTCCCGACGCAGCCAGCCTGCGCAGCTACGCCGGTGCCCTCGTCACGGTTCTAAGCGACCATCCCGACTGGCCGCTGGCCGACATCGCCCGCACCCTGAGCGAGGGGCGCGATGGACTGGAAGCGCGTCTGGCCGTCTGGGTCTGCGACCGTGACGATCTGCTGGCGCGACTCGCTGTCTTTGCCGCCGCGCCCAAAGCCGTCGACGGATTACTGCTGACCGGCACCGCCGCCCGCGCCCGTAACAGCGAGACCATCTCCAGCGTCCATGCCGACGAATCCGCCGCCCGGGCCGCTGCCACCGCCTTCGTCGCGGGCGCCCGGCTGACCTGGCCGACGCAGGTACCGGCCGGACATGTTCATTTGCCACCAGCACCACTGGCACGGCGGCGCTGTGCGCCGGAATTGACCGCCGTTGCGACCACAAAGACGTCGGCCCCTTGGCTTGGCCCGGCAGCGATCACGGCGCAGGGGCGCTTTTACCCGCTCGATGTCCATTCCCCGGCGTTCTGGCCAAGCGCCGAACACCATCTGGATGGTGCGCCGACACTGGTCGGCATGGCTTTCCCGGCACTGCTGGCCGAAGCCATGCCCGAAAAAGCCTTGTGCCTCCGCGACCTGCACTGGATTCGCCCCCTGCGCCCGGCCGAATTAAAAGCCGGAAGCGTTACCCTGGCCATTGCACCCGATGGCGCGGCAAGCTTGACGGGGCAAACGCTGGACGGTCGCTGGCTGACCTTCGTCCAAGCTGTGCTGGAATCGAGTGAAGCCACTTCCGAAACCCTCGACCTCGGCACCTTGACCCAGCGTTGCGCCGTGCCCCTTGATGCGCCGCCCTTCCAGCCCCAGAGCGGCCTCGTCACCGTCAGCGAGCGCTGGGATTGTCTGCAGCGCTACGCTCCGGGCCATAACGAAGCGCTGGCCTGGTTGCACCGCCCGGACAGCGACGCCGCACTACGCCTGCATCCGGGTCTGCTGGATGTGGCCATCGGGCAAGCGCTTGAAGAGTTTGGGCTGGTGCCGACGGCTTGCGACCGCATCATCATCCACGGCGCCCTGCCGGCTGAACCAGTGGCGCACATCGTTCGCCGCGCCACCGCTGACGGTGCCGAAGCCGACATCCGCCTGGCCGACCGCGCCAGCAGGCAAGTCGTCGTTGCCCTGCTGGGGCTGCACTTGACGCGACTGGGCAGCGTCCAGACTCCGGCTGCCATCGTGCCATCCCTACCGCACTGGCACCCGGCCCCCCTCAATACCCGCGATCCCGGCGGGCCGGTGGTGCTGATCGGCGAAGGCCCTCTGGCCGAGCGCATCGCCGCCGCTCTCAGCGCCGTTGGCCGTCTGGTTGCGCACAGCGGCAGCGCCGCCATCGATGAGTCCACGCGCATCTGCATCGGTGCAGTCGATACGCCGGCCATCGTTTTCGCCCCGGCCAGCGGTCCCGATACCGGGTTACGGGCAGCCGCAGCGATGCGCACCATACTCGCCGCACTGCGCCACCCCACCCGCCTGCTGGCCTTGGGTGAAGGTGCATTTGCGGTCGATGCCAGCGCCCCGCTTGATCCCTTCCTGGCGCTGACCTATGGTGTCGTTACTGCTGCCACACTGGAAGAACCGCTGCTCACCGCCCGCTACATCGACTGCGATGACGCCACCGATCCAAGCGCACTGCTCACCGAACTGGCTGGGCTCGAACAGAATCCGTGCGCCATCGCCTGGCGCAACGGACAGCGTCTGATTCGCCGCTTTGAACCCATGGAGGTTCAAACCAGACAAGCCTCCTGGCCGACGACGGGTTGCTGCGTGGTTTCCGGCGGCACCGGCGGGCTGGCTCTAATGCTGGCAGAAACGCTGGCTGCCGGCGGACAGCTTGCACTCGCCCTGCTCTCCCGCGCCGGATTGCCCACCGGCGACCACGCCGACGCCGTGCTGCGGCAGCAAAAACTCGACGCTCTGCGCACTGCTGGCTTACGCATTGAAACCTACGCCTGTGATGTCGCCGACCGCGCTGTGCTCTCGGCAACACTGGCCCGCATCCGGCAGGAACTCGGGCCGATTACCGCCGTCGTCCACAATGCCGGCGTTCCCGACGGCGCCTTTCTGGGCAGCGGCGAGCGCAGCGTCACCGCCTACGCCGGGGCGCTCGACGCCAAGGTGACCGGAACTTGCCTGCTCAATGAACTGACCGAACAAGACCCGCTTGAAGCCTTCATCATGGCCGGTTCGCTGACCGCACTGACCGGGGCTCCCGGGCACGCCGCCTACACCGGCGCCAACGCCTTTCTCGACGCCTTTGCCGTCCAGCGCCGTCGCCGTGGCAAGCCTGCCCTCACCATCGACTGGTGCGGCATCAGCGAAATGGGCATGGCGGTGCGCCTGCTCAAAGGGCAGCAAAGTGCCAGCGTAGAAGCCGGCAGCGCCGATGTCGGGCCATTGCTGCGCCAAGCGCTGGCCAGTGGCGCCGCGCAGGTCAGCCTGCTCATTCCGGAAGTCAGAGCACTGTTGGCAGCGCCGACGACCATCAAGGCGGCGGTCGCTGAATCCAAGCCAACAACGGTGCCTCCGCCAGCCCGGCGCACCGGCGCCCACGCACTGGAAGCCGCGCTGGCCACCATCTGGGCCGACGTTCTGGGCTACGACACCGTCGCGCCGGACGACGATTTCTATGCCCTCGGCGGCGATTCGATTGCCGGCATGCAGATCGTCCGTCAGATCGTCAGCGATCTGGGGCAACAGATGACCCTCGTCGATCTGTTCGAGACCGGCAATGTCGCGGCGCTGGCCGAACGGCTGCGTGCCCGCACCGCCGAACAGCGCCCGCAAATTCAGGGGCTTTCGCCCGCACCCCAGCGTGACCGCTACCCGCTGGCCTGGGAACAACTTGCCGTTGTGCAAGCGGAAGCCGCCGCCGACATGGGCACTGCCTACAATCTACCGAGCGGCCTCTATTTGCCGGAGGACGTCGATCTAGCCCGGCTACGCGCCGCGGCCGACCGCCTGATCGAACGCCATGAAATTCTGCGCACCCGCCTGATCCCCGCCGCCAGCGAGAATGGTGAGCCAATGATGCAGATTCTGCCACCGGCCCCGGCGGTATTTGAAACCCTGGATTGCCCGAGCGAGGGCGAACTGCTGGCAGCGCTGAACGCCAGCGTCCGCCCCTTCGACCTGTGGGCTGGCGTGCCGATGCGCCTCATACTCGGCAGCGTCGCCGGCAAGCCGCGCGCTCTGCTGCTCGATGTCCATCACGCCCTGGCCGACGCCTTCAGCATGGAAGTCCTGCTGGCTGGACTGGCTGCGCTTTACGCTGGCACGGCCGAACCGGCGCCAACGGTGCATTTGAAAGATTACGCCTGGTGGAGCCGCGAAGGCGAAGGTGCCGCCGCCCCAGAAACCGCACGCGCCTATTGGCTGGAGCGTTTCAAAGGCCCGCTGCCAGTGCTCGACCTGCCGGCCGACCATCCTCGCCCAGCGCGTCACACCTGGCGGGCCGAATGCGTCGAGTTCGCCATCACCGGCGACACCATCCAGCGCCTGCGCAGCTTCGCTTCGCAAATGCGGACGACGCCCTTTGCCATGGTGACGGCTGCCTGGGCGCTGCTGTTGGCACGTTATGCACGCCTCGAAGAACTGGTGCTGGCCGTGCCGGTCGACTCCCGCGACGGCGCGGGAATGGCCGGGATGACCGGCATGCTGGTGTCGCTGCTGCCGCTGCGCCTGACGGTAAACAATGGCGAGAACCTCGCCGAACTGATCCAGCGCACCCACAGCAGCCATTCCGAGGCGTTGCGCCACCGCAGCTACGGGCTGGGCCGCCTGCTCAGCGATCTGGCGCCACCCTCCGCCCCCGACCGGCCACTGCTGTCGGAAGCCACCCTGTCCTACATGAATTTCGCCGAAGGCGGCGGACAAGCGCGCGGTACGGGCGGAATGACGCCCTTCGGACTCGGACGCAGCGACGGCAAGAGCGATCTCGCCATCTTTGTCCGCGATCTGCCCGAACAGATGGTGATGGCGCTTGAGTATTACGCCGACCTTTTCGACCGCGAGCGCATGGAGCGCATGGGTCGCCATCTGCGTACCCTGCTGACCGCTCTGGTGAGCGCCGACCCGGCCACTCAGGTGGCCCAACTGCCACTGCTTGATACCGATGAAGCCGCCTGGCTGGCTACGGTGGGTCAGGGGCCAATGCCAGCGCTGCCGCTGGCGCGTGGCCTGTTCGGTGTCTTTGCCGATTGCGTGGCAGCGACACCCGCTGCCATTGCGCTAGAAGGCAGCGGATGTCGCCTGACTTATGCGGAACTGCAGCAGCGCGCTGGCGGCATTGCCGCCCATTTGCGCGCTGCCGGCGTCTTGCCCGGCGACCGCGTGGCGCTGCACGTCGAACGCAACGCCGAAGCTATCGTCCTGCTGCTCGGCATTGTCGCAGCCGGAGCGGCCTATGTGCCGCTCGACCCGGCCTATCCGGCCGAGCGCGTTGCCTGGATCGTGCAGGATGCCGCTTGCCGCACCGTCATCGCCGATGCCGCTGGCCGCGCTCTGCTGCCCGCCGATTGTCGGGTGTTGGCAGCGGAGACTCTGGCCGGCGCGACCGCCGACAGTTTCGTGCCACCACCCTCCGAAGGCCCGGCTTACGTGATGTACACCTCCGGCTCGACCGGAACGCCAAAGGGCGTCATTGTGCCGCAAACCGCCGTGCTGCGCCTGGCGCTGGGCGGCGGCGATCTCGCCATGACGGCCGAAGATCGTTTGATGCAATCCGGCCCGCTCGCGTTCGATGCCTCGACCTTTGAAATCTGGGCAGCATTGCTCAATGGCGCCCGCCTCTGCGTCGCCAACCGCGAAGAAGTGCTCGACCCCGAGGCGCTGGCCGCCGCCCTCAGCCGTTATGGCGCAACAGTGCTGTGGCTAACCACCGGACTATTCAACCGCCAGGTCGATGTCGCGCCGGAAAGTTTCAAAGGCATGCGCGCCGTACTCACCGGCGGCGATGCGGCAAGCACGCCGCATCTCGCCCGCGCCCTGAGCGCCTGCCCCGAGGTCAATTTCTTCAACGGCTACGGCCCGACCGAGAACACCACCTTTACCACCCTGCACCGCATCGTTCCGGCTGATACGCAACCAGGTCCGGTGCCCATCGGCCGTTCGATTGCCCATACCTGGGTTGCCGTGCTGGAACCTGGCGGCGCCCCGGCTCCGACCGGCGTCTGGGGCGAAATCGTCACCGGCGGGCTGGGGCTGGCTGACGGCTATCTGAACCGCGCCGACCTGACGGCGGAACGTTTCGTGACCGATGCTGCCGGTCAGCGTTTCTACCGCACCGGCGATCTCGGGCGCTGGCGCGCCGACGGCGTGCTGGAATTTGGCGGACGGCAGGATGGTCAGATCAAGTTGCGCGGCTTCCGCATCGAACTGGAAGAAATCGAACAGGCGCTGAACGGCCACCCGGCCATCGCCGCCTCGGCTGCCTTGTTCCTGCGCGACGCCCATGGTGAGGGCAGCATCGTCGCCTGCATCCAGCCCACCGGCGAAACCCCAAGCACGGCGACGCTGCGCGACTGGCTGGGACAGCGCCTGCCGGCCTATATGGTGCCGCGTCGCTTCGTCTCGCTGACGGAACTGCCGGTCAACAGTAACGGCAAGGTGGATCGGGCAAGCCTGACGGCCTCGCTGCCACCGCCAACCCAAGACATTGCCGGTGATCCGCCGCACAGCGGCAACGAGCGGCTGATTGCCGACGTGTTTGCCGAAGTGTTCGGCCAGCCAGTCGACAACCGCGATGCCAATTTCCTTGATCTCGGCGGCCATTCGCTGCTGGCGATCAAGGTGGTCAACCGCATCGCCCAGATGACCGGCGTGCGCCTGTCAATGAGTAGTTTCTTCAGCGTCCCCACCGTTGCCGGACTGGCGGTGCTGATTGCGGGCGGCAATGCCGAGGGCGATGTCATCCCGCGCATCCCCAACGCGCCCACCCATCCGGCCAGCCACGCCCAGGCACGGCTCTATCTCGCCAGCCGCATGGAGGGCAGCGAGACAGCCTACAACATCACGTTTGCCCTGCCCTTTACCGGCAGGCTCGACCTTGACGCCTTGCGTTCAGCACTGCCACAACTACTGGCACGCCACGAGACGCTGCGCACCGGCTTCATTGAGGAGGACGGGAACATTCGGCAACGCATTGCGCCGGAACTGGAGATTACGCTGACGCTGGACGATCTCTCCGCCTGCGCCGATCCACACGCTGAAGCCCTGCGGCTGGCCCGGCGAGAAGCCACGACGGCCTTTGATCTGGCCTCCCCGCCCCTGCTGCGCGCCCGCGCCATCTGCCTGGGCAATCCGGAAAACTGGCTGATCATGCTGGTACTGCACCACATTGTCGGCGACGGCTGGTCGTCGCGCCTACTGTTGCAGGAACTGGCCAGTCTTTACCGTACAAACAAAGAAGGCACCGCTCCAGCCCTGCCCGCGTTACCGATCGCCTACCGTGACTTCGCTGCCTGGCATAACCGGCAGGACTGGACCGCTTCCGCCGCCCATTGGCGCACGGTGCTGGCGGGAGCGCCAGACTGCATTGCCCTGCCCACCGACCGGCCAACGCCAACCATACAGTCGCACCGCGGCGATTCGGTGACCCGCACCCTGCCCGCCCCGCTCAGCGCCGGGCTGTCGAGCTACGCTCTGGAGCATGGCGTCACCATGGCCAGTCTGGGACTGGCGCTGTTCGCCGGCCTGCTCTACCGGCTGACCCGGCAGGGTGATCTGGTCATCGGCATGGGTGTTGCCGGTCGCGACCGGGCTGAGGTGGAAGGATTGATCGGCTTTTTCGTCAATGTCATGCCACTGCGCCTCCACATCAATGACAACACCGAGTTCGAACCGCTGGTCGCGCAGGTTCACGCCACGCTGATGACGGCGATGGACCACCGCAACTTCCCCTTCGACCTGCTGGTTCGCGCTGTCGCGCCGCGCCGCGCCGCCAACCGCCAACCCCTGATCAACGTCATCTACGAATATCATCGTTTCGACGATAGGAAGACGGGGCGGGCCGATGAAAATATCTTCGGCGCCGGACACTCCGTCGATCCGGCTTTCGGCAAGGCCGTGGAAGAAGCCATCCGCACCCCCACCGCCAAACACGACCTGCTGCTGTTCCTGACTGAACGGCAGGAGGCTTGCGAATTCATGCTGGAATACGACACCGACCTCTTCGACCGCACCACGGCAGAACGCTGGCTCGGCTATCTGGAACAATTCGCGGCAATGGTGGTGAAGCAAGTAAATACGGATGAGTATGACCCACGCGGGTAAAAATACGAGGCAAGTCCACAATACCGTAAATTATGCCAATGTTATTGGACAGCATTGTCCTATGGGATTTTGGTTTGCGTCTGGACGGGCAGATATTCCATTGAATTTGAATGCAAATCCTGCTACGCCGAAATTCGCAACTAATTGTTTTAATAGTTTTAGTTGTCAAATTTTGAGTCACTTGGTGCCGACGGCGAGACTCGAACTCGCACAGCTTTCGCCACTACCCCCTCAAGATAGCGTGTCTACCAATTTCACCACGTCGGCACTGCTTGAACCTGCACCCCCGAACAGGCCGGAGCTGCAAAAAACCTACTTCGGCACGTCCTTGGCCTTCGAATCCGAAACTGGCGGAACAGCAGGTTTTGCTGCCTCGGCCGGCTTCTTGTCAGCCGCTGCTGGCGCAGGCTGCGATTTTACCGTTTCCTGCATGACACTGCCAGTCGTTTTCGGCTTGTGTGAGCCAATATAAGCTAGGGACAGACTCGTCACAAAAAAGATCGCGGCCAGAATGCCAGTGGTACGGCTCAGGAAGTTGGCCGAACCCGAGGCTCCGAACAGGCTACCCGAAGCGCCACCGCCAAAAGCGGCACCCATGTCGGCACCCTTGCCGTGTTGCATCAGCACCAGACCGACAATCCCTAGAGCAACCAGGACATGCACCGTTAAAATCAATGAAAACAACCAGTTCATCATTCTTTCCTATCAAACTGCCGCTCGGCAAATGGCCAGAAAATCTGCCGCCACCAGCGACGCACCACCAATCAGGCCGCCGTCAATATCAGCCTGGGCAAACAGGGAGGCCGCATTTTGCGGCTTGACGCTGCCTCCGTACAAAATCTTCAGTCCTGTCGCAATTCCAGCATCGCTGGCCGCAACCTGCGCCCGTATGACCGCATGCACTTCCTGCGCCTGCTCGGGCGTCGCCGTTCTGCCGGTGCCGATGGCCCATACCGGCTCATAGGCCACCACCGCGTTTGCCAAAGCCGCCACACCAGCAAGGTCAATTACTGTAGCCATTTGGCGCCGCACCACTTCCATCGTCCTACCCGACTCACGTTCAGCCAGGGTCTCACCAACGCACAAGACCGGCGTCAAACCCGCCAACTGCGCCGCACAAAACTTCGCTGCCACCACTTCGCTCGTATCGCCAAACAATGCTCGTCGCTCGGAATGTCCGACAATCACATAGCGGCAGGCAAAATCGGCCAGCATCGCTGCTGAAACCTCTCCGGTATAAGCGCCCTGCCCGTACTCACTGACATTCTGCGCCCCCCAAGCCAGTGCAGAGCCTGCAAGCAAGGACTGCATCTGCGCCAAGTAGGGGAATGGCGCACAAACCGCCACTTCACAGGACAACCCGGTGCCCACCCCAAACCGCAGTTCATCAAGGAGCACGCGGTTGCTTTGCAGCCCCCCGTACATTTTCCAGTTTCCGGCAACGAGTTTACGACGCTTCACAAGAATTCACCCGGAATTACGGCCACCCAAGGGTGGCCGTAAGTCTTTGTAACATTGGTCGGGGCGGCGGGATTCGAACTCGCGACCCCTTGCACCCCATGCAAGTGCGCTACCAGGCTGCGCTACGCCCCGACGAGCCGCGCATTATAACTGCACTGGAAGGGAATTCATAGGCTCAAAAGATCAATCACCGCCTGAAGTTCAGAACGCAGGCCAGCATCACCTGTTTTGCCATCTTCAGCATCCTGAGCCTCTTCAACTATCTCACCCAGACGATTGCGCGCACCGCTGATGGTAAACCCCTGACTATAAAGAAGTTCCCGGATACGACGAACCAGCAGAACCTCATGATGCTGATAGTAACGCCGATTTCCCCGGCGCTTGACCGGCTTGAGCTGGGTAAATTCCTGTTCCCAGTAGCGCAGAACGTGTGGCTTGACACCACACAGCTCGCTGACTTCACCGATCGTGAAGTAGCGTTTGGCCGGGATGGGCGGCAACTCTTCGTCGCCGCTTGCTTTAGGCCGTGGCTCCATGCGCTGACGACTCGACGTCCGACTTCAGCTTCTGGCTGGCATGAAAGGTCACCACACGCCGGGCAGTAATGGGAATTTCCTCGCCAGTCTTGGGGTTACGGCCAGGACGTTGCGGCTTGTCACGCAATTGAAAATTGCCGAAGCCGGAAAGTTTGACACTGTCCCCGGATTCCAGGGCATTGCAGACTTCCTCAAAAAAGGCCTCGACCATATCCTTGGCTTCGCGCTTGTTCAATCCGACCTGTTCAAACAACAGGTCAGCAAGTTCAGCTTTGGTCAGCGTCATCTTTATTTCCATCAGGAACGCAATTGAGCGGCAAAGGCCTGCTCGACATAAACGATCAATTGCTGCATGGCAGCATCGACTTCCACATCTTGCAAAGTACGTTGAGTATCTTGCATAACTATACGGAAAGCAAGACTTTTCTTGCCTTCCGGCACACCACTTCCGACATAAACATCAAAGAGTTGAACCTCTGAAACGAGCACTGGTTTGTTCGCATTCAAGCCATCAAGCAAACACTGCAACTCCAGCCCATGATCAACCACAATCGCCAGATCACGCAACACAGGCTGAAATTTGCAGACTTCAACATAGGCCGGCAAAACGGCTTGCAGCGCCGCTTCCAGTTCAATTTCGAAGACCACTGCTGTCTGTGGCAAATCATATTTTTGCACCCATTCCGGATGCAGTTCTCCCAGATAGCCAATTTCCTTGTCACCCAACAGAATGCGGGCAGAACGCCCAGGATGCAGCGCCGGATGTGCCGCTTTTTCAAAGCGTAGCGGCAGGCCGGCAAACAGGGCTTCGACATCGCCCTTGAGGTCATAGAAATCGACCTTGCGTCCGCCATTGCCCCAGCCCTCCGGCAAAGCACCGCCATAGGCCAGTGCAGCCAGACGCCAGGGCTGTTGATAACCTTCAACCGGCTTTCCTGCCGGGTCGCGCAGGAAACAACGACCGGTTTCAAACAAGCGAACGCGGCTTTGCTTGCGCTTCAGATTGGTTTGCAGATTGGCGACCAAGCCGCCAAACAAATTGGTGCGCATGACCGCCATCTGGCTGGCAATAGGGTTGGCCAGACGAATCGGGGCGCTGTTGGCAGCAAAATCCTTTTCCCAGGCTTCCTCGATGAAGGCGTAATTGACCACTTCCTGATAACCACGATCCGCCAACAATTGACGAACGCGCTGCACAGGCCGCAGCCCCTCGCCCTGCCCCAGCATGGCCAGCGACCCGCGCGGCGCTGGCGCCGGGATATTATCATAGCCGTGCAGACGGGCAATTTCCTCGATCAGGTCTTCCTCGATTTCGATATCGAAACGGTAGGAAGGCGGTGTCACCAGAAAATCGTCGCCCTCGCGGGTAAAGGACAGGCCAAGTCCAGTAAAGAGATCGGCGATGGTTTGAGCCGGTAGCGGCACGCCCAACACAAGGGCGGCGCGCGCCGTGCGCAGGCGCACCGGAGCGCGTTGCGGCAACGCAGCTTTGGCTTCGACCACTGGGCCGGCTTCGCCGCCGCAGATATCGAGAATCAGGCGAGTGGCGCGCTCCATAGCGCGGCGCGAACCGCCGAAATCGACGCCACGCTCGAAACGGTGCGAGGCGTCCGATACGAAACCATAGCGACGCGCACGGCCAGCAATCGCCTTGGGTGCAAAAAAGGCCGATTCAAGTAGCAACTCAGTCGTTTCCAGCGTAATACCGCTTTCTTCGCCGCCCATGATGCCGGCCATAGCGACCGGCTTGGCATCATCGGCAATCATCAGCACGTCGGTATCGAGCGAAATAGTCTGTTCGTTCAGCAATAGCAATTTTTCGCCCGGCTTGGCCATGCGCGCGTGGATAGCGCCTTCGAGATGGGTATTGTCGAAGGCGTGCAGCGGCTGACCGAGTTCGAGCATGACGTAATTGGTGACGTCAACCAGCGCTGAAATGGCGCGGATGCCGCTACGCTCAAGCCTACTCTTCATCCACTCCGGCGTTGACGCCCTGGCATTGACACCGCGAATGACCCGACCACAGTACAACGGGCAGGCTTGCGGCGCATCGAGAACAATCTGGCGCTTGACGTCAATGGTGGCCGGCACTTCCGGCACATCGACAAACTTGGCAGTTTTGCCAGTCAGTGCTGCCACTTCGCGCGCCACGCCAGTCAGCGACAGGCAATCGGCGCGGTTGGGCGTCAGTTTGAGCGTAAACAGTTGATCGTCAAGATCGAGATATTGCCGAATCGACTGGCCAATCGGCGCATCGGTCGGCAGAGGCAACAGGCCGGAGGCGTCTTCGGCAATCCCCAATTCTTTGGCCGAACACAGCATGCCGGAGGATTCAACGCCGCGCACCTTGGCCACCTTGATGACCAGACCACCCGGCAATTCAGCGCCCGGCAGAGCGCACGGCACAATCATGCCGGCTGCGGCATTGGGCGCACCGCAAACAATGACGCGCGGCTGACCGTCACCAACATCAACACGGCAGATATTGAGGCGATCAGCATCCGGGTGCTTATTCACTTCCAGAATGCGGGCAACGACGACTTGGTTGAACGGCGGCGCCACCGAGTCGAGTTCCTCGACTTCGAGGCCAGCCATGGTCAGCAGATGCGACAGCGCTTCGCTGGAAAGGCCGGGATCGACAAAGCTTTTCAGCCAGGATTCGGAGAATTTCATGGTTTATCTCTTATACGAACTGACGAAGAAACCGCAAATCACCTTCGAAGAACAGGCGCAGGTCATTTACGCCATAACGCAGCATGGTCAGGCGGTCGGGGCCAAAGCCGAAAGCAAAGCCGGTGTATTTTTCCGGATCGATGCCAGCATGACGCAGCACGTTCGGGTGCACCATGCCGCATCCGGCAATTTCCAGCCAGCGGCCTTCCAGTGGTCCCGACATGAAGGCCACGTCGATTTCTGCGGATGGTTCGGTAAAGGGGAAGAAGGAGGGACGGAAACGCACCTTGAGGTCATCGCTCTCGAAAAAGCGGCGCAGGAAATCGGCAACGACGCCTTTCAGATCGGCGAAGGAAACGCCCTCGCCTACCCACAGGCCCTCGACCTGATGGAACATAGGGGAATGGGTGGCGTCGGAATCGACCCGATAAACGCGACCGGGTGCAATGATGCGGATTTCCGGCATCGTTGCCAGATGGCCGTATTTGGCGACATGCGCCTGCATGTAGCGCGCCTGGATCGGGCTGGTATGCGTTCTGAGCAACACGCCATCGGCCACTTTGCCGTCGGCATCCTGCAAGTAAAAGGTATCGTGCATCGAACGCGCCGGGTGATCCTCAGGCGTGTTCAAGGCCGTAAAATTGTGGAAGTCGGTTTCGATTTCGGGGCCATCGGCCACTTCAAAACCTATGGAACGGAACAGCGCTTCGATGCGCTCCAGCGTGCGCGTCACTGGATGCAAGCCACCACGCTCCTCACCGCGACCCGGCAAAGTAACGTCGAGCGCCTCTTCGGCCAAGCGCGCTTGCAGCGCCGCCTTGCGGATCGCTTCGCGACGGGCATTCAAGGCAGCCTCAATGGCTTCTTTGGCCTTGTTGATGGCCGCGCCAGCGGTTTTTTTCTCTTCTGGCGGCAACTTGGCCAAGCCTTTCAACAACTCGGTGATCTGTCCGCTCTTACCCAGATAACGCGCCTTGACCTGCTCCAACGCGTCCGGATCCGAAATGGCGGCAAAAGCCGCCTGTGCTTCACTTGCAATCTGATCGAGATTTTCCATGGATACACCCAGGAATAAAAAAGGAGGCTTGCGCCTCCCTTTTTTGTTTAGTTCAACTCAGGCGCCGAGTTGGGCTTTAGCTTGATTGGCTAGAGCCGCAAAAGCCGGCTTGTCGAACACCGCCAAATCCGCCAGAACCTTGCGGTCGACTTCAATATTGGCCTTCTTCAGCCCATTCATGAAGGTGCTGTACTTCATACCCAGCTCGCGCGAGGCTGCGTTGATACGGGCGATCCACAGGGCACGGAATTGACGCTTCTTCTGACGACGGTCACGGTACTGATACTGACCTGCCTTCATCACCGCCTGTTTGGCAACACGATATACATTCTTGCGACGGCCGCGGTAACCCTTGGCCTGATCGAGAATTTTCTTGTGGCGCGCACGCGCCGTTACACCACGTTTAACTCGGGGCATCTCGCTTCTCCTTAGGCGTAGGGCATCATGGCACGAACAGAGGCGGCATCAGACTCATGCACACCAGTCGTTCCACGCAGATGACGTTTGTTCTTCGTCGTCTTTTTGGTCAGGATATGGCGCTTGTACGCCATCGAGCGTTTGATGCTGCCGCCAGCGCGCACTTTGAAGCGCTTTTTGGCACTGCTCTTGGTCTTCATTTTGGGCATTTTCTGCTCCTAATGTCATGTCGTCAGGTGTTTCCCGGCGGGAAAACTTGTTAACCCAACGTCACTTGTAAAAAACTATTTACTCAGCTGCTTTTTGCCCGGAGCAATCACCATAATCATCTGGCGTCCCTCCATTTTGGGCATTTGCTCGACCAGCCCGACATTTTCGAGATCGGTCTTGATTCGTTCCAGCTGACGCATACCGAATTCCTGGTGCGCCATTTCGCGTCCCCGGAAGCGCAAAGTCACTTTCACCTTGTCGCCTTCTTCCAGAAAACGCGTCATGTTTCTCAGCTTGATCTGATAATCGTTTTCGTCAGTTCCAGGCCGCAGCTTGATTTCCTTGATCTGCACCTGCTTCTGCTTGAGCTTGGCCTCATGCGCCTTTTTGGCTTCCTGGTACTTGAATTTGCCGTAATCCATGATGCGGCACACCGGCGGTTGCGCCAGCGGCGCAATCTCGACCAGATCGACCCCGGCTTCTTCAGCCATTTGCAATGCGGCACGAATACCAACTACACCAACTTGTTCACCTTCTGCGCCAATGAGGCGAATTTCAGGCACGGTGATTTCTTCATTGAGGCGATGCGCCTTGTTCTGAGCGATGGTCAAACTCCTAAAAACGACAAAAACTAAGCCGTGCCTCTTCGCGCTGCGACCTCTGCAAGAAGTCGATCAATCAGGGTCTGCACGGGCATCTGCCCAAGATCCTGACCGCCGCGAGTACGCACGGCCACCATTCCTTCCGCCTTTTCCCTGTCACCGACGACAAGCTGGCAAGGCAGACGGTTCAAGCTATGTTCGCGGATTTTATAGGTTATTTTCTCATTGCGCAAATCCGACTCAGCGCGAAGCCCCGCCGCATGTAGCTTTTGCGCGACTTCGGCAGCGTAGTCCGCCTGTTTTTCAGAGATATTGAGCACCACCGCCTGTACTGGCGCCAACCACAAGGGCAAGGCACCAGCATGATTTTCGATCAAAATTCCGATAAAGCGCTCAAGCGAACCGAGGATGGCGCGATGCAACATCACCGGTGCGCGGCGCGTGTCGTCGCCAGCAACGTATTCGGCGCCAAGACGACCAGGCATGGAAAAGTCCACCTGAATTGTGCCGCACTGCCAGGTCCGACCAATGGCATCCTTGATATGGAATTCGATCTTGGGGCCGTAGAAGGCGCCCTCGCCCGGCAGCTCCGTCCATTCCAGACCGGAAGCGCGCAGACTACAGCGCAGGGCATCCTCCGCCTTGTCCCAAACCTCGTCCGAGCCGACCCGACTATCCGGACGCAGCGCCAGTTTCACCGCCACATCATCAAAGCCAAAATCGGCGTAGACCTTTTTCACCAGCGCGTTGAAGGCCGTCACTTCCGCTTCGATCTGCTCTTCGGTACAGAAAATATGACCGTCATCCTGAACAAAGCCGCGCACCCGCATCAGGCCATGCAGGGCTCCAGACGGCTCGTTACGGTGACAGGAGCCGAATTCGCCATAGCGCAGCGGCAAATCACGGTAGGAACGCAAATGGGTATTGAAGACCTGGATATGACCGGGGCAGTTCATCGGTTTAATGGCGTATTCGCGATTCTCCGACGCGGTAAGGAACATGTTGGTGCGGAAATGTTCCCAGTGACCTGACTTTTCCCACAGGCTCTTGTCGAGAATTTGCGGACAGCGCACTTCCAGATAACCGTTGTCACGATAAACATGCCGCATGTACTGCTCGATCACCTGCCACACCGCCCAACCCTTGGGGTGCCAGAAGACCATACCCGGCGCCTCGTCCTGCATGTGGAAAAGATCATATTGCTTGCCCAAACGGCGGTGATCGCGCTTCTCGGCTTCCTCCAGCATGTGCAGGTAGGTATCGAGGTCTTCCTTCTTGGCCCAGGCTGTGCCGTAAATGCGCTGCAACTGCTCGTTCTTCTGGTCGCCGCGCCAGTAGGCGCCGGCCACCTTCATCAGCTTGAAAACCTTGAGCTTGCCGGTGGACGGCACGTGCGGGCCACGACAAAGGTCGATGAAATCGCCTTCGCGATAGAGCGACACCGTTTCGCCAGCCGGAATGGCTTCGATCAATTCAGCCTTGTACTTTTCGCCCTGATCGAGAAAGAACTTGATCGCCGCATCACGTTCCCAGACTTCTCGACTGACCGGAATATCGCGTTTGGCCAGTTCGGCCATACGCTTTTCGATTGTTTCCAGATCTTCCGGCGTAAACGGGCGCTTGTAAGCAAAATCGTAATAAAAGCCGTTTTCAACCACCGGGCCGATCGTCACCTGCGCTTCCGGGAACAACTCCTTGACGGCATAAGCCATCAGGTGCGAAGTCGAATGACGCAAAATCTCAAGGCCTTCGGCATCCTTGTCAGTAATGATGGCCAGATCGGCATTGTTTTCGATCAGGAAGGAGGTGTCGACCAATTTGCCATCGACCTTGCCTGCCAGCGCCGCACGCGCCAGACCGGCACCAATGCTGGCCGCCACTTCGGCCACCGTCACCGCCTGCGGAAAGGAACGCAGGGAACCATCGGGCAATCTGATTTCAGGCATGATCGATCCTCAAGGCAAAACACAAAAAAAAAGCGCGGACGAGCCGCACTTTTTTATTTCAACACGAAGGCAAACTCGTCAGGGTTTCTGAACCAAGGTTGTGCAAGTTCGAAAAACCATCCTGTCTACTCCGTGGGTCAAATTGGTAGGCGCGATTGGACTCGAACCAACGACCCCCACCATGTCAAGGTGGTGCTCTAACCAGCTGAGCTACGCGCCTAAAGAGAAGCCGGCATTCTACCGATCTCACACGCCAAGTCAAGAAAATTCGCGCCAAAATAGCTCAATCTGGCCACCGGCTTAATCCTGACCAAGGTGAAGCGGCAGATCCAGCACCAGTTGCTGCGAGGTCTGATCGTCGCCATCGTCATCGTCGTTATCATTGTTACTGGCCGGTTTGCGGTTACGCTGCGCTTCAATCGCCTGCAGGTAGGATTCATCGACATCACCGGTGATGTAACACCCGTCGAAGCATGAGGCATCAAAGACGGTCAGATCGGGGTTGAGCGACTGCACCGAACGCTTGAGGGCTTCGAGATTCTGGTAGACCAGGGCATCGGCGCCGATTTCACGGGCGATGCCGTCGGCAGTACGCCCGGTGGCGATCAACTCGCCGCGCGTCGGCATGTCGATGCCGTAAACGTTAGGAAAGCGCACCGGCGGCGCCGCAGAGGCGAAGTAAACCTTGAGAGCGCCGGCCGCCCGCGCCATTTCGACAATTTCGTGGCTGGTAGTGCCGCGCACAATGGAATCGTCGACCAGCAACACCCGTTTACCCTTGAATTCCTGGCCGCAGGTGTTGAGCTTTTGACGCACCGACTTCCGGCGCATGGACTGCCCCGGCATGATGAAAGTGCGGCCGACATAGCGGTTTTTGACAAAACCTTCACGGAAGGGAATACCGAGCACTTGCGCCAGTTGCATGGCGGCCGGCCGACTTGAATCGGGGATGGGAATGACGACGTCGATATTTTCGACCGGTATCGCTCCACGCACTTTCTCTGCCAGCAATTCCCCCATGCGCAAACGCGCCTCATAGACCGAGACACCGTCAATGACGGAATCCGGCCGCGCCAGATAAACATATTCAAAAATACAGGGCGAATATGTCGGCGACTGGGCGCACTGGCTGGTGTGCAACTGGTGGTTGAGATCGACAAAAATAGCTTCGCCCGGTTCGACATCGCGAATCACCTGAAAGCCGAGGGTGTCGAGTGCCACGGATTCGGAAGCCACCAAGTATTCCGTTCCTTCCGGCGTTTCGTTGGCGCCATAGATCAAGGGACGGATGCCATAAGGGTCACGAAAAGCCAGCAGGCCATAACCGGCAATCAGCACCACCACGGCATAGGCACCACGACAGCGCCGATGCACACCGGCCACCGCCTGGAAGATACTTTGCACATCCAGCTCGTAACCGTGTGCCGCCGCCTGCAATTCATGGGCAAAGACGTTGAGCAGGACTTCCGAATCCGAATTGGTATTGATGTGGCGACGGTCAAGCCGGAACATCTCTTCCTTCAACTGATCGGCATTGGTCAGATTGCCATTGTGTGCCAGGACAATGCCAAAAGGCGAATTCACATAAAATGGTTGCGCCTCGGCAAAGGCAAAAGCCGAACCGGCTGTCGGGTAGCGCACGTGACCGATACCCCAATTACCCGGCAGGGCGCGCATGTTGCGGGTGCGAAAGACATCGCGAACGAGCCCCGGCCCCTTGTGCAGATGGAAGGTATTGCCCTCTGCCGTAGCAATTCCCGCCGCATCCTGGCCACGGTGCTGCAGCACCATCAAGCCGTCGTACAGTAGCTGGTTGACCGGTGTTGTTGCCACTACCCCGAGAATCCCGCACATATGACTGTCTGCCTATCTAAAACGAATTCTTTTTGCCAGATCATCCGGCAACCATGGTTTAACTGCAAGCACGACTGTTTCGAGCGGCGCCGAAAACATGGCATCCCGCCACCACGACTTTTTCGGCGCCGAGGTCAGGCCGCCCGCCATGACCAGGATCAACGCAATCAGCAGCCCACGCCCCACACCAAATAACAGCCCCAGAAAGCGATCCGAAAGCGACAAACCAAGCGCCTTGATCATCCCGCTCAAGGCCAGACGCACTAGCGCCATCAGGATGAGCACGCCGACAAAAACAGCCACGCATCCCGCCAGATTGCGCACGGTGGCATCCGAAATACCTTTGAAAACCGCATTGCCGATTTCGCCACCAAATTCGACCGCCGCCAGAAAAGCCAGAATCCAGGCCGCCAGTGCAATCAGTTCGCCAACCACGCCACGCCATAGCCCAAGCAGCAACGAGGCAGCAACAATGCCCAACACGACATAATCAAAAACCGTCATTGCTTGGTCGTCAGAACCCCGTTGACGCCAATGCGCTTCATCTTGTCCAACGCCTTTTGACCATCCTCACGATTCTGGAAAGGACCGGCACGCACCCGTGTCTTTTTGCCCTGCGGCGAAGCAAGCGGCTCGATATAAACTTTGATGCCCAGTTGGCCAAGTTTGGTCTGCAGATTCTTGACATTAGCCGGATCAGCAAAGGCACCAATCAAAATGACGTGCTGGGTGGCAGCAGTAGCGGCGACTGATTCTGGTGATTTTCCGGCCAGAATAGCGGCAGCACGGGCAGCATCTGGTGCCTTATCGACAGGCTTCTCCACCGTTTTTTCCGGCGCCTTGGCTGGTGCTGGCGGCGCTTTATCCGCCGGTTTGGCCGCAGGTTTCTCCACCGGTTTGCTTGCTGGTTTAGCGGTAGTTTCAACCGGCTTTGAGGCCGGGTCTGCCGGCGATTTTGCCGCTGACGTGACAGGCTTGGCTGATGGTGCCAGGGTCGTTGTCGTCACCTGAGATTCTGGCGCCGGAGGTGCAGCAAAACGCGGCGCAAAGGGTTTTTCGTCCTGGCCGGGAATACGGATTTCAACTTCCTCCGTCTCCGGTTTAGACTGATGATCCATGGCCATGTTGAGCACAAAAGCAGCCGTGCCAGCCAGCGCCACCGCGCCGACCAGGCGGCGACGAGCGCGTTTTTTCAATTGCAGGAGAGCGTCCTTATCTTCCATATCCGAGGGTATCCATCACGCCAGCAACCGTGTGAAACGATCCGAAGGCGAGGATTCTATCACTTTCGGCGGCGCTCCCCTGCACCGTCTGCATGGCCATTTGTGGTGAGGGGTAAAGAAAGACTTCGCCACCGAGTGCAAGTTCGGCAATGATCGCGGCCAGACGCTGTGCCGGAGCGCCGCGCCAGCCTTCAAGTGTCGCCAGATGCCAGACATCGATTTTGCCTTTCAAGACCGCCAGCGCTGCGCCGGCATCCTTGTCGGCCAGCATGCCGACAATGGCGTGCGTCCTGCCAGCGACCGGCAGACGATCAAGATTTGCCGCCAGCTCCCACACGGCCTGCGGGTTGTGTGCGACATCAATGATGATGAGCGGTTTCTGCTGGACGATCTGAAAGCGCCCCGGCACCACAGTTTCCCGCAAGCCCCGCTCGATTGCTGCCAAAGTCACCGGCAATGGATCGTGCAGACATTGCAGAGCCGCCAGCGCCACCGCCGCATTGCGTAACTGGCCGCCTCCCGGCATGGCCGGCAATTCAAACTGGTGCCGAATGACATTCTCACCAGCCTGACACCACCACTGCCAATTCTGCTGATCCTCCACCAATTCAACGCCAAACTCGCGGCCGATCAAGCGCAAATCAGCCCCCAAGGCTCCAGCATGGTCAAGCAGCGACTGCGGTGGCGACGGATCGGCACACAACGCCGGTTTGCCGGCACGAAATATCCCCGCCTTTTCAAAGCCGATCGACGCACGGCTATCGCCCAGCCAATCGGTATGATCAAGATCGACAGTGGTCACAATGGCGACACCGGCGTCATAAACATTGACGGCGTCGAGCCGGCCACCCAAGCCAACCTCCAGAATCGCGACATCCACGCCCGCTGCGGCAAAAACCTCCCAGGCCGCCAGTGTGCCGAATTCAAAATAGGTCAGCGCCGCACGTTCAGCCTGTTGCCGTGCAACTTCAACCCTGGCAAAAGCGGCGCATAAAGCCTGATCTTCGACAGGAGTTCCATTCAGGCGAACGCGCTCGTTGTATTTGAAGAGGTGCGGCGAGGTATAGCAGCCGACGCGATAACCGGAAAAAGTCAGTATCGATTCGAGGGTGGCACAGGTCGAACCCTTGCCATTGGTGCCGCCAACAATGATGACCGGGCAGTGCTGGGACTGACCGAGTTCAGCCTTGACCCGCCGCACCCGCTCCAGCCCGAGCTCAATTCCCGCCTGTCCTTTGGGATGCAGGTTTTCGAGATAAAGCAGCCATGTTGGCAGTGAGGAATTTGAACTCAGCCCGTTCAGCCCCTCACCCCTCACTGCACTGCCGGCAACTTTTGCAACAGCGCCAGCAATTGCGCCAGTTTGTCGCGCATTTCACGGCGATCGACAATCATGTCAATGGCGCCCTTTTCGATGATGAATTCGGAACGCTGGAAACCCTCCGGCAATTTCTCGCGCACCGTCTGCTCAATGACGCGCTGGCCGGCAAAACCAATCAGCGCGCCCGGTTCGGCAATCACCACATCGCCGACAAAAGCAAAGGAAGCCGAAACACCACCCGTCGTCGGGTCGGTCAAGACGGAAATGAAAGGCAGCCCGGCGTCGGCGAGCTTGGTCAGCGCTGCCGTCGTTTTGGCCATTTGCATCAGGGAAAACAGGCCTTCCTGCATACGGGCACCACCCGAGGCAGAAACGCTGATGAAGGGTATTTTGTGTTCGATCGCCACCCGGACACCGCGCACAAAACGCTCACCAAGCACGGAACCCATGGTACCGGCCATGAAATCGAATTCGAAAACGGCCAGCACCACCGACAGGGTTTTGATGGCACCCTGCATGACCACCAGCGAATCGGTTTCGCCAGTCTCTTCGTTGGCCGCCATCAAGCGCTCCGGGTATTTGCGGCTGTCCTTGAATTTCAGGACGTCGACCGGCACCACTTCGGCGCCGATCTCGAAGCGCCCTTCCGGGTCGAGCAGCAAATCAATGCGTTGCCGTGCCCGCAAACGATTGTGATAGCCGCACTTGGGACAGACCTGCAAATTATTTTCCAGATCGGTCATATACAGCACACCCTCGCAGGACGGGCATTTGCTCCACAAGTCCTCAGGAAACGCATTGCGTCGTTGCGAACTGCTTTCGCGCTTGATTTTGGGGGGCAGCAGTTTGTTGAGCCAGCTACTCATACCTTCACCTCGTCCATTCCCTGTCTCAATCCGGAAACCAGCAAACGCACGCGCTCGCAAACGTTTTCCGGACTCGATTTTTCGATTTCTTCAATGATGCGGCTACCGACCACGACGGCATCGGCCACCTGCGCGATTTTACCCGCCGTCGCCGCATCGCGGATACCGAAGCCTACACCCACCGGCAAACCCGTGTGCTGGCGAATTTGCGGAATGCGCCGCGCCACTTCATCGATGTCGAGCGCGCCGGAACCGGTGACGCCCTTCAAGGACACATAATAGACATAGCCGCTGGCCACTTCACCGACTTGCCGAATGCGCTCCGGCGTCGACGTCGGCGCCAACAGAAAGATAGGATCAATGCCGGATTGCTGCATCTTCTTGCCAAATTCCTTGGCTTCTTCCGGCGGATAATCCACCACCAGAACGCCATCGACACCAACTCCTGAAGCCGCTTCCGCAAAGGCTTGCACGCCCATCGCCTCAATCGGGTTGGCGTAACCCATCAGTACCACCGGCGTCTGCGCGTCAGCAGCGCGAAATTCAGCCACCAGTTGCAGCACTTTGGTCAGGCTCATACCCTTGGCCAGCGCCCGTTCAGAAGCGCGCTGTATGATCGGCCCATCCGCCATCGGGTCGGAAAACGGCACGCCCAGTTCGATGATGTCGGCGCCGGCCTGAACCAGAGACTGCATGAGGGGAACCGTCAGGCTGGCATCCGGATCGCCAGCGGTAATGAAGGGAATAAGCGCTTTCTTGCCATTCGCCTGCAAGCGCTGAAAAGTTTGTGGAATACGAGAGGTCAAAATGTAATCCCCGATTTTTCGGCCACAGTGTGCATGTCTTTATCGCCACGACCGGAAAGGTTGACCAGCAGAATTTTGTCCTTGGCCAGCGTTGGCGCCAGTTTGGCTGCATAGGCCAAGGCATGGCTGGATTCGAGCGCCGGAATAATGCCCTCGAAATGGCAAAGGTCGTGAAAAGCTTGCAGCGCCTCGGCATCGTCGATGCCGACATATTCGGCGCGGCCGGAATCCTTCAGCCAGGCGTGTTCCGGGCCGACGCCGGGATAATCCAGCCCGGCCGACACCGAATGGGTTTCGATAATCTGGCCGTTTTCATCCTGCAGCAGATAGGTGCGATTACCGTGCAACACCCCCGGCGTGCCCTTCTGCAAGGAAGCGGCATGACGGTCAGTGTCCATGCCCTCGCCCGCCGCCTCGACGCCAATCAAGCGCACATTTTCATAAGGGATATACGGATAGAAAATCCCCATGGCGTTGGAACCGCCACCGACGCAGGCAATCACTGCATCCGGCTGGCGCCCAGCCAGTTCCGGCATCTGGGTCAGGCATTCCTCGCCGATGATTTTCTGGAAATCGCGCACCATCATCGGGTAAGGGTGCGGGCCGGCCACCGTGCCGATGATGTAAAAAGTGTTGCCGACATTGGTGACCCAGTCGCGCATTGCTTCGTTGAGCGCATCCTTCAGGGTTTTGGAGCCCGATTCGACCGGCACCACGGTAGCGCCCAGCAATTTCATGCGATAGACGTTGGCGGCCTGCCGCCGGATGTCCTCGCTGCCCATATAGACGACGCATTCCATGCCATAGCGCGCCGCCACCGTCGCCGTCGCCACGCCATGCTGGCCGGCACCGGTCTCGGCAATCACACGCGGCTTGCCCATGCGCCGCGCCAGCAGCGCCTGACCAATGCAGTTATTGACCTTGTGCGCGCCGGTATGATTGAGGTCTTCGCGCTTCAAATAAATCTGCGCCCCGCCGAGGCGTTTCGACCAATGCGTGGCGTGATAAATGGGGGACGGACGACCGACGTAGTGCTTGAGTTCGTATTCGTATTCGGCGCGGAAGGCCGGGTCGTGGCAGGCCGCCTCGTAGGCCGCCTTCAATTCATCGAGCGCCGCGAACAGCGTCTCGGCGACGAACACGCCGCCATAAGCGCCGAAGTGGCCACGACTATCGGGCAAATCATAAGTTGGCATCAAACATCCTTTATTTCATTATCGGCAGCCCTTACGGCTGCCACGAACGCCGCAATTTTGGCCGCGTCCTTGATTCCCTTGCTGACTTCCACCCCGCTTGAAACATCCACAGCCGCTGGTCGCACCCGCCTGATCGCCTCGCCAACGTTCTCGGGCGTCAAACCGCCAGATAGCACCAGTGATTTTGGCAAACCTGACGGGATCAGCGACCAGTCAAAAACCTGCCCGCCACCGCCGTAGCCTTCAACAAAGGCATCGAGCAACAAAGCACGCGCCGAAGCAAAATCGGTCGCGTATTGTAGCAAATCCAGCCCCGGCTTCATTCGCACCGCCCGCACATAAGGCCGCAGCCAGCGCTGACATTCTTTCTCGCTCTCGTCACCATGAAACTGCAAGAGGCTGACCGGCACCTG
>Ga0316605_10000457_pt1 | contig 28647 bp, 9 predicted proteins | sample OWC_soil_day20_n_FD_207666 | JGI IMG/M metagenome (GOLD analysis project Ga0316605, IMG submission 207666) | Wetland soil microbial communities from Old Woman Creek delta, Ohio, United States - OWC_soil_day20_noCT | ecosystem: Environmental > Terrestrial > Soil > Wetlands | place: USA: Ohio...
CCGAACCTTATTTCCACAAAGCGATAGAAACGCAATTACAACACAATCCAAATCCTTACGATGGTGAGCCTCATTATAATTTAGGCTTATGTTTGTTGTATCAAAATAAAATTAAACAGGCTTACGATGCATTCTATAAATCATGTTGGAATGCAGCCTGGCAGGATGCAGGGTATTTTAGTTGTGCTCAGATATCATGCATGAGGGGACAATATAATGAAGCACTTTTTGAAATTGAGAAATCATTGATACGCAACTGGTATCATCTTAAAGGGCGGGCCTTAAAATCAGCCATACTTCGAAAACTTGAAAAATCAGAGGAAGCATTGGTCTTGATAGAAGAGTCGCTGAAAATAGATAAGTTCAATTTCGGTTGTCTGTATGAAAAGTATTTACTATCGAAAAATCAGGCCGATCTGGATAATATGCATAAGGTCATGCGTAACAAAATCTATAATTATGAGATTGTTTCGCTCGATTATATTCAAGCCGGTATGTACCCTGAAGCTGTTCAGATTTTAGAAGAAGGAGCTAAGGTTTGTGCAACTACACCGATGACCTATTACTATATGGCCTGGGCACTATCAAAGGAGGATAAAGATAATCAATCAGTTTTATCGAAAGCAGCATCTCATGCTCCCGGTTATTGCTTTCCTAATCGTTTGGAGTCAATTTTCGCATTGGAATATGCTCAGAAAGCTAATCCAAATGACTCAAAGGCTTTTTATTATTTAGGTAATTTGTGGTACGATAAAAGACAGTACCAGGAAGCCATTTATTGTTGGGAGAATTCCGAAAGGATTGATGCTGCATTTCCAACAGTTTTGCGTAATCTGTCTCTTGCATATTTCAACAAACAGAATGAGACAGAAAAAGCGGTTGAATATTTAGAAAGGGCATTTGCGCTTGATAATACTGATGCCCGGATCTTAATGGAGTTGGATCATTTATACAAACGTTTGTGTCGTTCTCACAGTGAAAGACTTGAGCTTTTGGAAAAACATATTGATCTTGTGGTACAGCGAGATGACGTTTATCTCGAAAGAGCAACTTTGTACAATCAATCAGGTGACTATGCAAAAGCAATCGAACTTATTGACAATAGAATTTTCCATCCATGGGAAGGCGGCGAAGGGAAAGTGACAGCGCAATATCAGTTTGCAAGGGTTGAGTTAGCTAAGATTGCCATTAAACAAGAAAATTACTCAAAAGCAATCCGGTTATTGAATGAATGTTTGGAGCATCCTCATAATCTGGGTGAAGGAAAACTGTATGGTGCGCAGGAAAACGATTTCTATTATTGGTTAGGTTGTGCTCATGAAGGTATGGGCCTGCACCAGGAAGCCACCCATTTCTGGGAGTTGGCCATAAAAGGTAATTCTGAACCGGTAGCGGCAATATTCTATAATGATCAGAAACCCGATAAAATCTTCTATCAGGGACTTGCCCTGCTGAAATTAAACAGAGCTAATGAAGCAAAAATTATATTTGATAAATTGATCTCTTATGGGGAAAGTCATTTGTCAGATAATATTAAGCTTGATTATTTTGCTGTTTCACTTCCGGATTTGCTGATATGGGAAGATAATCTCAATCTGAGAAATGTAATCCATTGCAAATATATGATGTCATTAGGTTATTACGGGTTGGGGCAAACTGATAAATCAATGGATTTGTTGAACGATGTAAGAGCTTTAGACATGAATCATCAGGGAGTTCAATCGTTTATAAGCCTGATTGGCTGAGGTTATTTCAAGCATGTAAATCATCTCGTTGGAAATTTCGAATAAAAGTTGAGATGAATACTTTTATACCGGATGCTGTTCTGTTAAGCAGCAGAAGGATAATAGCTATAAGAAAACAACAACTCCCAAAACAGATTTGAATAAACGTCATCACTTAAAAAGGTTTATTATTGTATTGACTGTCATTTGAGTAACATGATAGTGTATTGGAAATTTTCTATTTTACACAAAAGAGGCTGTTTCAATTTTATATTGAAATGGCCTCTTTAATTATTTTTGATTTTATTCTTGTGAAGAGATAAGCTTAGAAACCTTTCGTATTACTCTAAAAAAATCAGTTATTAATTAATGAAAAAACCCTCTTGTGGTGCTAATTTGGAGATATACTGAAAAGAATACTTTTTGTCTGTCAATGACTTATGCTTGCCTTTCTAACTGTCAGGTTCGATAGTGCATAAATTCTTATATACACAAATATCATATAACGAATTAGTTATCATTGCTTAAGATAATTCATGTGTTTTTTTGCATAGAGATGTCATAATTACAAAACTCATTACTGCGATTATACAAATTTAATTATCTTTGTAAATTGTTACAAGCAAGGCTGATGAAGTTGTTTTTCAGCTTAAAAATAACTTTTTTGTGGCTTGTTTGTATCCTAAATCTAAACAGTCTTACAAGGCGTATTAAAATCATAACAAATAAAATAATCGTAAAAGAATGAAGAAATTTCTGTTTTTGGTGATATTAGTTACTGTTTTATTCTCTAAAGCATATGCCGTTCCGGCATATCCAGGCCCAATAAAGTACACCCAACCCGATGGTTCGGTGATTACGGTTCAGCTCAAAGGAGATGAAAGAGTTCACTGGGCTGAAAGCTCAGATGGTTATACGCTGTTAAGCAATGGCAAAAACGGTTGGGAATATGCCGTCGCGGACCAATCCGGTGATATTAAAGCTTCGGGAATATTGGCTCGTGAGGTTTCAAAACGCACCTTGCAAGAATTACAATTCCTCAAAGGTTTATCAAAAAATATCCGTTTTAGTTCAAAACAGGTAAATTTATTGAAATCGGTTTGGGAAGCGAAAAATAATTCTGATGAGTTGATAGGCACAGGACAGTTCTATAAACAAAACCCGACAACGACTAACGATGGAAGGAAAAAAGTTTTTACTCCAAAAGGAACCAAAAAACTTATTATGATATTGATTGAATATACTGATGTAAAGTTTACTAAAACAAGGCAAGATTTTGTAGATTTAATGAACACTCAGGACTATAACATGAATGGTGCTCAGGGATGTGTAAGGCAATATTTTAGTGAAATGTCTTATAATCAGTTTAATGTGACCACTGATGTGGCTCCAAACAAATATACAGCCGATTACGATATGGCCTATTATGGTGCCCCAAATGGAACAGCGCATGATATTAGAGCAAATGATTTAATGAAAGAAGCCGTTGATAAGGCTGATCCCGATGTTGATTTTAGTCAATACGATAACGATGGTGATGGTTCTGTAGATGGAGTTTACATAATCTATGCAGGTTATGGGGAAGCTTCAAGCGACGATCCAAATACTATATGGCCACATGCAGGTAGCATTTCAGGAAAATCATACGATGGGAAAATCATATCAAAATATTCTTGTTCTAACGAATTGAATGAAGACGGTTCATTAACAGGAATTGGCGTTATTTGTCACGAATTTGGACATGTATGCGGAGCACCCGATTACTATGATACTGATTATGCTACCGGAGGACAGTTTCCCGGCACGGGCAAATGGGATTTAATGTGTGGCGGATGTTATAATGGCACAACAACTAATTCAGGAAATGTACCATCGCATTTCAATGTGTTTGAAAAAATAAGAGCAGGCTGGATTTCACCTATTATGCTATCTGGTTCTACAACAGTATCGATCCCGGATATTACTACAAATCCAACTGCCTATATATACAATACTACTACTGATGATGAATATTATATTTTGGAAAACCGTCAAAAAACCGGTTTTAACTCCTATGTAAATGGACATGGACTGTTGATTTACCGATATAGCAAAACCTATTGGGATGCGCATGCAAATAAAACATATCCTGAAGGTTTTTACTTGGTCAGTGCCAATATTACTACCAATCCAACTGCAACCACCTCAGATCCGGCTGCATATGGTACTGTTAATAGTTCGTCATGTCCATTTCCCGGAACACTAAATAAAATGTCATTTACTGATGCAACAATTCCAAGCACTCAATCGTGGGCGGGAAACAATACGGGTTATCCTTTGACAAATATTCAAGAAAACAGCGGAGTAATAACCTTTCGTTTCAACTCAATTGACGATCCTACAGTAAACTCTCCAATGAATTTTAGAGCTGTGGCTGTAAGTGCTTCTCAGATTGATCTTTCCTGGATAAAAAATTTCGCAGGAAACGATGTGATAGTAGTAGCAAATTCGACCAATGCTACAGAAACACTTACAGCAGGAATTACATATAATGTGGGAGGAGTTTTACCAAACGGTGGAACTGTTATCTATAAAGGATCGGCAACTGAATTTAGTCATTCTGGATTAGCAACATCTTCAACGCATTATTATCAGATTTGGTCTGTTGATGCATCACTGAATTATTCGGCTGTTTTCCCTGTTAACGCCACAACCCTTATCAATTCAGTAAGCACTTTTCCTCTTATCGAAGGATTTAACACCTCAACTATACCTGCTAACTGGTCGCAGGTATATAATGTCGGGAAAGTTAACTGGCAATATTTAACTACAGGGAGCATAAATACAACTAAGCCTGCAACAGCTCATACGGGTTCATACTTTGCATGGTTTGGTTATAACTCTGCAAGTAGTTACACCTCAAAATTGATTAGCCCACCACTTGATCTGTCAGGAACTTCAAATCCGGTATTGAAATTTTGGTACAATCAATATCCAAGAACAGGATATAATGCGGATGTTCTTCGTGTCTTTTATCGAACATCTGTTACTTCTGAATGGATACCATTGGCTACTTATAATGACACTCCATCAAACTGGACATTAAAATCAATCACATTACCCAATCCTTCGGCTACCTATTATATAGCATTTGAAGGTACTAGTAATACTGGTTATGGCGTATGTGTAGATGATATAGAAGTCTGGAAAGCTGATCCTAACGTCTGGACAGGAGTAACCAGCAACAATTGGTTTACCTCCACTAACTGGTCGAATGGTGCTATTCCTACTTTAGCAACAAACGTAGAAATCCCGTCAGGCACACCCTACAGTCCAACTATAGCTGCAGCAGGAGCCGTATGTAATAATCTTACCATCGATGCCGGTGCAACTCTTGCTATGAGTAGCACAGCCTATGCCTTTACTGTTACGGGCAACTGGATAAATAATGGAATATTTACTCCGGGGGCAGGTACGGTTAGTTTCCAGGGTACTGAAGTGCTTCAAACCATAAGTGGTTCAGCAACTACCAACTTCAATATATTAGAGGTAAAGACCGGATCAATTGGGAACGTGCTTGAAGCAACTTCAATGATTTCTTTCCCGACATCTCCTACAACTAACCCATTAGTGTTAACGAGCGGAACATTTAAATTATCAAGTGCATCAACAATTAATTTTTCAACCAACGAATTTGATATTTATGGAGGACTGTGGAACAATGGAGGTTCTATTAATTCGACTTCAAATAATGTTGTTGTTTTTGGACAATTTAAAAACACCGCAGGAACAAGTAATATACAAAGGTTGTATTATTCGGGATCAACAATATCTGTGGATGGCGGAGCTGTTAATATATCAGCTCAAATCCGACCAATAACTGCTGGAACATCCACAACGGCATTCTCTCAGACCGGTGGAACACTCACTTTTTCCGTGGGTGTAACAAGTGGCACAGCAGCTCCATTTGAGCTTACCAGTGGTTCTTCGTTCGCGATGAGCGGTGGCACAATTATTATTCAAAAAACATCTTCAAGTAACTCGAACGACTATTATAACCTTGCAGGAACAAGCAATGTTACCGGAGGTACGTTGCAAATCGGAAATGCCAATACAACAGGCAGCCCAGTAATACGTGTAAACAGCACCGCACCGATATTCAATTTAGTGGTGAGTGCTACAGGTACACCTACTGCAAAATTGATTACCAATCCGCTTACGGTCAAAGGCGATATAACAATCGGCTCCGGAGCAAAGATTGATGCCAACTCATTAAACCTTTCAGTAGGTGGCAACTGGATAAATAATGGTGGAACACTGACCGCTACTCCTACAGGTACGGTTACATTTAATGGCACAACTTCACAAAATATAACAGGAAGTGCTTCTTCAATATTCAATAACCTCACCATTGATAATACATCGGGTGTAGCGGCAAACAGTAATCTGACAACAGTTGGTGGTGCTTTACTTATCAACAGTGGTAAGGTACTGAATATAGCTCCCGCCAAAGCTCTTACCGTCAATGGTACATTCACTAACGATGCTGGCAATAATGGGTTTGTACTTCAAAGCGATGATTCAGGAACAGCTACATTCCTGGATAATGGGTCTACAAATTCGGCTGTGCCTGCTACTGTCCAACAGTATCTGCCTTCAGTTCGCAACTGGTATATGTCATCCCCTGTTTATGGTGCCACAGCTCCTGCAGGAAACACATATTACAAGTATATTGAGGCCGCTAACAATGGTACTACCTGGACTCCGGTGTCTTCAGGTTCTGATTTTGATTTAATGACAGGTTACATTGTGAAGCCGGGTGCAGCAACTACATTCGCATTTTCCGGAGCTTTGAATACTGGCGTGAAACAAATCACAGGTTTAACTTCGACAGCTACAGCTAAGACAGGCTTCAATCTGGTAGGTAATCCCTATCCATCGTATGTAAACTGGATGTCGGCAACTAAAACAAATTTGTCAACAACTATCTGGTATCGGACTCAAAACTCTGCTAAAACACCAGCTTATGTTTTTGATACATATAACGAAACTGCGAATACAGGCACCAATAATAATGGTGTAGCGGCAGTTACAGAAATGATTCCACCGATGCAGGCATTTTGGGTAAAAGTAAATGCAGGCACTACCGGTTCATTAGCATTTGACAACAATATGCGTTCACATCAGGATGTTACTACCAATAAATTCCGGTCACCAGCAGCAAATGCTACTCAACAAGTTTTGCGTCTGCAAGTGTCCAATGGAGCGAATAGCGATGAAGCAATAGTGTTATTCAACACCAATGCTACTGATGGATTTGATGCCTACGATTCGCAAAAAATGACTAATGGTAATGCATCTATTCCTGAAATCTATACTCTTGCAGGAACAGAAAAGGTAGTTATCAACGGCTTAAATAGTATTGCAACAAACGAAACTATTCCACTCGGCTTTACTACCGGATCTACTAATTCGTTTAGCATTAAAGCTACTCAGGCAAGCAACTTTGATGCAGATACGAAGATTGTGCTGATAGATAATGTGTTGCAGGCAGAGCAGGATATATCGGATGGCACTCCTTATTATTTTACATCCGATATAGCTTCGACGGACAATCGATTTAGTATAGTGTTTAGATCTAAATTTTCAACAACAGATATCGATAATTCTGCAGGAAAAGAAACTATTCTCGTTTCAAAAAATGCAAATAATCAGATTGTAGTAACTTGTAAGAGAAATGACCAGGCAGGAGTTGTGATGGTTAGTAATGCAATAGGTCAGAAGCTCTATAGCGCCACAATTACAGGAATAACTACGGTGATAACTAAGTCCTTCAACCCCGGAATTTATCTTGTAACAGTAAATGAGGCAGACAAACTTGTAACGAAAAAGGTAATAATCAATTAAATCAGAAGTATGAACACGAATAATTCAAAACGAATATATACTGCTCCGCAAATCGGACAAGTAAAACTGGATAACGATATATCGTTAATACTGGCATCAGCTCCTCCGGCAGGGCCCGACGAAGAAACAGCCTCTTTTGCTCCTGAGCAGTTCGACCCAAAACCGTATTAAACAGAGTAAAATAGAGTAGGATAAAGTTCTCCGAAATACATTTCTATAAAAAAGAGGCTGTTTCTTATCGAAGCAACCTCTTTCTTTTGCTGATACGAAGGAAGCATTGTGTTCAAACAATCACATTCAAAGCAGATTACCCCCCTCTCAAACAAAATTACCTCCTTTTCCCTTCTCCTTTGGAAAAGGTGCCCACAGGGTGGGTGAGGTTGAAGAGGGCTGGGGTGAGGTCGGAGTCTATTTTGCTCCACCCGGTGAGCAGCATATTGGCGAACCTATAGGCCAAGGCAGCAAATGGCTGGTTTAGACAGTAATTTAAAATTCTGTAGGCTTGTAATAGGTTGCAGATAATCATGTTTTTTATTAATTATGACGAATTGAATTTGTCATAAGGTGTTGTTGTCTTTTGTTTTATAGATGGCTGAGTGGTGCAATTTTGTATTTGTGTATCAAATCAATATTGCAACAGTGATAATTTGGCTATCTTTGTGTGAAATTACCTATATTTTTCCTGTTTTATGATAAAACAATTCCTTTTCAAATCTCTCTGGTCTCTTTTTGCATCGCTGTTTTTTTGCTCGTTTGCATGGGGGCAAAGTAGCGATCGTTATCTAATCAAAAATAGTAACGGGTCGATAAATCCATCTGTGTTGTCACAGTCTAAAGTGTCGCAGCTGTCGCGGGTAAAACAAGCAACTTCCGAGTCTTTTGGAGGCAAATACTTCCGCTTGGTGCAGTTCTATGAGTTTCCCACATCCGAGCAACGTGCCGCATGGGAAAAACAAGGATTGAAACTTGCCGATTATCTTTCGGGCAATGCCTATTATGCCGTTATCGACAATGGTTTCGATTTTGCTTCCATCAAAACATTGGTACGAGCCGTGTTGCCGGTAGATGGTATGTTTAAAAAAGAGCCGAAATTGTACAGTAAAGCTTCTGCAGAAACTGTTTCCACATCGACCGAAAAGATGAAATTGGTGGTGAGCTACTATGCCGGACTCAGCAGCAGTGAGGTGATAGCCGATTTGAAATCATTGGGTGCGGAGATCGGAAACCATCGCGATTATTCAAAGCAACTCGACATCGTCATCCCAGCTTCGCTTTACACCAAAATAGCTTCGATTCCCTATATTCAGTTTGTGGGTGAAGCACCCGGAGAGCCGACCCCTGAAAACTACACTTATCGAAATAGCACTGGCAGAAGCAACTATGTGAATGATGGTTACAACGGACTAAATTATAATGGAGCAGGTGTGGTGGTTGGCAATGGCGAAGGTGGAACTTGCGACAATCGTATTGACTTTAGGGGGCGTCTGACCGAAATGACATCGGGCGGTGTAAATGGACACATGATAGGTTGTTTGCAAAATATGGGTAGTGCAGGTAACGACGACCCAACCAATAGAAACAATGCGTGGGGTGCCACCTTGCTTGCTCTCGATACTTGGCCCGATTATGCGGCACTCTTTAATTCAATGCATCTGCTTTTTACAAACCATTCGTATGGTTTTTCCATAAGTGGAGGATATAACTCTACAGCTCGCGACCACGACCTGCTTATAGCCACTTATCCGCTTCATATAATTACCTATTCATCGGGCAATTCGGGCGGGAGCGAGGGCTATGCTCCCTATGCTTTTGCCTCTTGGGCAAACATTACAGGGCAGATGAAACAAAACAAAAATCATATTGCGGTGGGAGCGCTTGCTCCGGACGATGGACTATTTGATTTCAGTAGCCGTGGCCCTATGTACGATGGGCGCATTATTCCGCAATTGGCAGTAGAGGGTTCGGAGGGAACATCGTATGCCGCACCAAAAATTACCGGGATGTTGGCCATTTTGGAGCAGGTGTACAAAGAGAAGCATGGCGGAACAGAAGCCCCTTCTACCCTGCTTAGAACCATATTGATGAATACTGCCGATGATGTTGAAAATCCGGGTCCCGATTTTAAAACCGGCTACGGACGACCCAATATGCGCCGTGCCTACAAAGTGCTCAATGCGGCTCAGTACCTTAGCGGCTCAGTGGCAAATGGTGGTGTAAATACCCACATCATTGCTGTGCCTGCCAATACCAAACAGGTGCGGATAATGCTGGTGTGGCCCGATGTGGCTGCCGCTGTAGGTGCTGCCAAAGCACTTGTCAACGACCTCAACTTGGTGGGGACATCGCCTGGCAATGTTGCGTATAACCCTTGGGTGCTCGATGCCACTGCCGATGTGGCTAAATTGAATCTTCCGGCAACTCGCGGCGTGGACAATGTAAATAGCATTGAACAAGTTACGGTAGATGACCCTGCTGCAGGCGATTGGAACTTTACGGTAACCGGAGCCTCTGTGCCTACTGGTCCGCAGTCCTATTTTGTAGTGTATGAATTTATCTCCGAAGAGCTTGTAATGGAGTTTCCCTTGAAAGATGTCCGTTTTCATTCGTCCGATAGTTATATCATCAAATGGGACAGCTATGGTACAAGTGGTACATTTGACCTAAGCTACGAACTCGACAACAGAGGCACGTGGGTTAGCCTTGCTACGGGGCTTGATGCTGCCGATCGAAACTATGAATGGAAAGCCCCATCGTTTACGGATGGCATTCATTCCATAAAATTTAAAGTGCAAAAGGGAGCTCTCTTCGCTCAAAGCGATGTGAATTATGTGGGTGATGTACCCCAAAGCTTAGCTCTGCATTGGGCTTGTGCCGACAAACTTTCGCTCACTTGGGATGCCGTAGCAGGTGCAACCGGTTACAAGGTCTATCGGTTGGGCGACAAGTATATGGAAGAGGTTACCTCAAACATTACTTACAATGGCACTTCGGCTCTTCTTCTCAACCAAAGCGCTACGGCCAACGAATATTATGCGGTAAGTGCCGTTACGGGCAGCAATGAGGGACTGCGCACCATGTCATTTACAAAAGCAGTAGGCGATTATAACTGCTTCAATGTAAAGACAAAGAGTGCCATTGGCGTAGGGAAAACAAACGTCACGTTAAAGGGGCTTGTAAATCCGCACGGAACAACTCTTGCCAACGTGCATTTCGATTACGGTGCAACCACCGCCTACGGTTCTCAATCGGCAACTATTGCCATTTCGGCGGCAGGCTACACCGAAGAGATGGTGAGTGCTACGGTGCCTTCGTCGCTTGTTTTGCGCTCCGATGTAATGCATTATCGCTTGTCGGCTACCATTGACGGCGCTCCGGTATATGGCGATGATATGGCCGTAAGCCTTGCCCCGGGCAACGATTTTACATTTGACGGGGTAAACGATTATATCAATTTAAGTGCCAACCCAAATCTCCCTATTTGTAAGACTGGAACGGAAATAGCCTACTCAATAAGTGCGTGGGTAAAGGGTGCTCCTCAAAGCGACCGCCGGTTTTATGCCGAAGGGAATAGTACCACAAACTCCCCTACGTTTGGTTTGGGAGCGACTACTTCGGGTGCAATGACTGTATTTATACGAAATGATGCTGGAAATAATATACTTAATAAGCAAACTACAAGCACCGCTTTTGATAATAATTGGCATCATGTTGTGTGGGTCGATGAAAATGGGAATGGAAAAGTGTATGTGGATGGCAATTTAGATGCCACCAACTTTACTTATACGCCGACAGCAATAACATTGGATCAGGCAGCTATTGGAGCTATCTTTAGAACCGATGTGGGCTATTATTTTAATGGAATGGTGGATGAACTCTCGGTTTGGAACAAAGCCCTCTCCGTAAACGAAGTTAGAAGCTTAATGCACCAACCGCTTAACGGGACGGAAACCGGATTGAAAGCTTATTACTCCCTCGACGAAACTTCGAGTGATATTGTAGATGGTGTGACGGCACAATCAGCCGTAATCGTGGGTGGTGGTTCCAAAACAGCTTCTACAGCTCCTTTTGGCGTAGGTGCCGAATTTGCGGCTTCCGAGGTGTCAGGGGCAGTGGCATTTACCGGTGCGGGTATGGCGGTCAATTATACCGCCGTGGGAACAGCAGCCACTGCAATCGTTTCGCGCATTGATATTGCTCCCAATGCAACGACCGGGATATCCGGCTCCGCTATTTTTACAAATCAATATTGGGTAGCACATCGCTATGGTTCTGGAACTTTTGCAGCCAATGTAACATTCACGGTTTCCGAGTCATTGACCGCTGCCGACGAAGCCAACCCCAGTCAAATACAGCTCTACAGCCGCAACAAAGGGTCGGACGGTAATTGGGACTTTGTGTCCGTGGCAAACAGTGTAAATGCAGCCAGTAAAACGGCTACTTTTAATGGATTAAATACGTTCAATAAACAGTTTATTATTGCCCGAAATACCGATCCGTTTATAACAACGAGCGTTACAACTTTGCCATTTGCAAATAGCAGGCTGGGCTGTACACCTCAGGTTTTTTCATATACGCTTACGGGGATTAATCTTGCCGATAATCTAATTGTAACAGCTCCGGCAGGGTTCGAAGTGTCGTTGAGCGCAGCAACTGGTTTTGCAAGTTCATTAACCCTTACGCCTGTTAACAGATCTGTTCTGCAAGTTGTATATGTGCGTTTTACACCATCCACTTTAGGGGTGCAGTCGGGTAGCATCATGCATGCCAGTACTGGAGCAGTTACGCTGAGTATGACGTTGCCGTTTGTTTATGTGGCTAATGCATCGGCCGATGCATCTAAAGCAATGACTTTTAATGGCACCAATCAATATGTGGATGTGCAGGATTTCAACTGGAGTTCTGCCAGTGTCTTTACCATTGAGTGGTGGATGAAACCAAGCACCGCTACTGATTACAATCAACAAATAGGGAATGGTTGGGGCATATTTATGTTTCATGTCTGTGCCGATAAATCGGTGTATTGTGGAACGAATGTATATAATAGAATACATTCGGTTTCCAATTTGATTACCTTAAATGAGTGGCAACATTTTGCGTTTGTGCTAAATGGAGCTAATGAAAAATTGTACCGAAATGGAGAGCTAATCGGTGAAATCACCAATTCGTCAGGAATGAATTCTGTTTGGGGTCATTTCGCAATTGGAGTCTCGGGCAGTAATACGCTCAATGGTCAGCTCGACGAGTTCCGTATCTGGTCCTCAGCCCGTACATTAGACCAGATAAAGGACAATATGTACCGTACATTAGCCGGAAGCAACTCCGACTTGAAGCTCTATTTGCAATTCAACGAACCATCGGGCACTCCGATCGACTATTCGGGTAACTGTTATCAGGTAGCAGCATACAATGCACCTGTAACATCCATCTCTACGGCACCTCTTCCCTATACCACCATTGCAGATGGCAACTGGAGCAGTGCATCCACATGGGATACAGGTCAGAATGTACCCGTAAAAGATTGGGTAAGCGTAAAAGTGGCTCATAAGGTAGTCTTAGACCAAACACAAACGGTGAAAGCTCTCGAAGCTACATCGGTTGCGCAGTTTACGGTAAACGCAGGCAGTAAGTTCACCCTGGCTTCGGGCGGGCAGCTTACGCTCAGGAGCGATGCCGACGGAACCGCCACCTTGGTGGATAACGGCACTATGGATGTAAGTGCAGGTATCTCTACCATGGAGCAGTATCTGCCCTCAGTTCGCAACTGGTATATGTCATCCCCTGTTTATGGTGCCACAGCTCCTGCAGGAAACACATATTACAAGTATATTGAGGCCGCTAACAATGGTACTACCTGGACTCCGGTGTCTTCAGGTTCTGATTTTGATTTAATGACAGGTTACATTGTGAAGCCGGGTGCAGCAACTACATTCGCATTTTCCGGAGCTTTGAATACTGGCGTGAAACAAATCACAGGTTTAACTTCGACAGCTACAGCTAAGACAGGCTTCAATCTGGTAGGTAATCCCTATCCATCGTATGTAAACTGGATGTCGGCAACTAAAACAAATTTGTCAACAACTATCTGGTATCGGACTCAAAACTCTGCTAAAACACCAGCTTATGTTTTTGATACATATAACGAAACTGCGAATACAGGCACCAATAATAATGGTGTAGCGGCAGTTACAGAAATGATTCCACCGATGCAGGCATTTTGGGTAAAAGTAAATGCAGGCACTACCGGTTCATTAGCATTTGACAACAATATGCGTTCACATCAGGATGTTACTACCAATAAATTCCGGTCACCAGCAGCAAATGCTACTCAACAAGTTTTGCGTCTGCAAGTGTCCAATGGAGCGAATAGCGATGAAGCAATAGTGTTATTCAACACCAATGCTACTGATGGATTTGATGCCTACGATTCGCAAAAAATGACTAATGGTAATGCATCTATTCCTGAAATCTATACTCTTGCAGGAACAGAAAAGGTAGTTATCAACGGCTTAAATAGTATTGCAACAAACGAAACTATTCCACTCGGCTTTACTACCGGATCTACTAATTCGTTTAGCATTAAAGCTACTCAGGCAAGCAACTTTGATGCAGATACGAAGATTGTGCTGATAGATAATGTGTTGCAGGCAGAGCAGGATATATCGGATGGCACTCCTTATTATTTTACATCCGATATAGCTTCGACGGACAATCGATTTAGTATAGTGTTTAGATCTAAATTTTCAACAACAGATATCGATAATTCTGCAGGAAAAGAAACTATTCTCGTTTCAAAAAATGCAAATAATCAGATTGTAGTAACTTGTAAGAGAAATGACCAGGCAGGAGTTGTGATGGTTAGTAATGCAATAGGTCAGAAGCTCTATAGCGCCACAATTACAGGAATAACTACGGTGATAACTAAGTCCTTCAACCCCGGAATTTATCTTGTAACAGTAAATGAGGCAGACAAACTTGTAACGAAAAAGGTAATAATCAATTAAATCAGAAGTATGAACACGAATAATCCAAAACGAATATATACTGCTCCGCAAATCGGACAAGTAAAACTGGATAACGATATATCGTTAATACTGGCATCAGCTCCTCCGGCAGGGCCCGACGAAGAAACAGCCTCTTTTGTTCCTGAGCAGTTCGACCCAAAACCGTATTAAACAGAGTAAAATAGAGTAGGATAAAGTTCTCCGAAATACATTTCTATAAAAAAGAGGCTGTTTCTTATCGAAGCAACCTCTTTCTTTTGCCAATCCAAAATAGACATTTTGTTGAGCAACGTTTCAACTTTTTCAATAGGCAAGAACGCCCATCCGATTTCCACCATTTTTCATATATAGCTCAAAATCTGTTTATTGATTTTAATTTCGAAAAGGTAAAAGATTTTCAAAGAATGACTTTCATCGTTTTTTTATCTATCTCTATTAGATAGATACCTTGCTTAACATTAAATTCAACCCTGCCTGAAACAGATGATTTGCAGGCTACCAACACGCCATTGCTGCTGTAAATGGCAATTTTGTTATTGGATAATCCATCAATTACTATGGAGTTGTTGGTTGTACGTATTTTAAATAAGTCTGAAAGTTTAACTTCCTTCACTGCATTTGTACCAGCGTCTGCAAATCCTACTGACAATAACGAAGAAGTATGATTATCAAATTTCAGACTTACTTTATGCACTCCGGTTATTGACCCTATTGCGGCCTCAGATTTTACGAAAATGGTAGCATTTCCTGTGCCTAATGCAGCAATTGTAGCAATAGCTGTATTCTGATCATCTATGTATACACTATAAGTTGCACCGTTCAAAGAAGGACTTGCGTTCGCTGTATTTACAAATATTTTGTTGTATTTATTTGATCCAAAATCTATCACACCTAAGTCTAAACTCCCACCTGATACGCCTGTCATATAAGCAGTGTTATCCGATTTCATTTTGTATGTTCCGCTGGTGCTATATACGCGGGCAAATTCAGTAAAATTTAAAAGAACATCAGTTCCTGCCGAAGCTGCAACTGCACCTACATAGTTATCTCCAGATTCCAACACCAGAAGTAATTCAAGTTCCTTTACCCTGAATTCCAGATTTACAGTGGTGGTTAAATCGGCTACCCAACCCAAATAAACTTCAGTTTCGGCAGTAAGCGTAAATTCAATACCATACATAGAATTGTCGGCAGCATCAGCACCGATACTATGAAAAGCAATCGCAGTTGATTCCACATTAGCAATAGTTGGAATAGTTTTGGATGCAAAAATATAAGCTTTGGACATATTGTAAAGCGTATTGTAATTAGCTCCGAAGAAATATCTTCCGGCTGGCAATGTTACTTTTTTATACAATCTGGCATTTTTAGCATCTACAGTTGAGCGCGACACATCGCTCCATGCACCCAACATCAGGGTGTTGTAGCCGGGATATTTGTCAATACCTTGTTTTGTGCCACTTCCATCGGTTTGTGGGATGTTGAAGTCTGCCGTCCAGTTGGCAGGTTGTCCAAAGCGTGTGGTGGTTGTGCCAACACGGGGAAATACGCGCGCTTCTTTTAAGTATTTAGCAGTTATATTTTGCGTTTTGGCATAATTAATAATGCCGCCCGCTGTTCTCGCACTGTTTTTGAAATCTATAATGGCATTTTGAAGGGTTGTTACTGCCGCTGCAATTTCGCTGCTTGTGTTGCCCGAAGTGTAATTTTTTGCATTGGTAATAGCAGTTTCCAGTGTGGCAACAGCTGCGGGGCTATATTGACCCGAATTGCTTCCTGCATTTAATTTGGCAATGCTATCGGTTGCTTCTGCAACTCTTATCATGCCTTGCAAACTTTCAAAAGAAACAACTGTGTCTAACGCAATTTTGAATACTGTAGCCACATCGGAAGTGGCAAGTTTAGTGCCAGGTAAATTGATGGTTAAGCCATCAGCATTACGTGTAAAAGTCAAACTTCCACCGCCTACAAGTTGTATGCTTTTGATACCTCCTTTCAAATATGGCTGTGTTGTTGCCAGCTTTTTCAATATCAGTTTTCCGTTTGCAGGCCAGCCCATAGATGTAACATAGAGCAGACTATCTCCTTTTTTCACGTAACGGATATCGCTTGCATTATAGCTGATTCCTTCGTTGAAACCCTGAGCCGAAATTGGATTTACCGCGTCAGTAGTAGGGCCTTCGCCGAAAGTAATCCAGGTGCGTGTGCCATGAATACTTTCTTTGTTTACCTTCATCCAGGCAGTAATGCCTTGTACTACAGTAAGCTCTTTTTCGTCAATTGTTCCATCGCCACGAACAGGAATATTCAACAGCAGATTTCCGTTTTTACTTACGATATCAATCAACATTCTGATAACAGTCTGAGCCGATTTGTATTGATTGTTATTATAAACATTTCGGTTGTAGTGCCAGTCTCCGATACAGGTACAGGTTTGCCAGTATTTGCTTTGTGGACGATCAGGAACACCGCGTTCAACATCCCAAACCAAACAGTTTTTTTGTTGTTCTGTCAATATCTTACCAAAAATTACCGTTTCATTTTTCCCGTTGTTTGCCGCTGCGCTCTTATTATACATGTGAGCTGCAATGTCTAATCCAACATTATTTACTTTCCAGAATGGTAATGCAGTATCATCGAAGTACAATAAGTCAGGGTTGTATTTGTTGATTAAATCAAGCGTGCGGTTGTAAAATTTATTAAAGTATGCCGCATCGGGTATAGAAGCACCATTTTCCCAGTCCCATTGAGAGTGTATAGTTCCTGAATTTGTGCTTCCTGAACTGCGTGTGTGATTTTGTGCATATAAATCCTGAGGGTTAAGTCCTTCCCACCATTTACCAACACCATCGGCAGTTGTTAGTTTTGCATCATAATCCTGCGAAGGTTCTAACCAGCTCCAGGCGTGTGAAGCGTGTACACTTACTCCAAATGGTAATCCGTATTTTTTGGCTGCCACTGACCAACCTGAAATAATGTCTTTTTTAGGTCCAACTGCGGCGGTGTTCCATGGTTGATATTTACTATCCCACATATCCAGATTGTCGTGGTGATTGGCCATAGCGAAGAAGTACTCAGCACCTGCGTTTTTATATAAATGAACCAACGAATCAGGATTCCAGTTTTGAGCTTTCCAGGTATTTATTATATCTTTAAATCCAAATGTAGATTGGTTGCCATAATTGGATGCATGCCAGTTAAATTGTGAAGTGCCTGAATAATACATAAAGCGCGCATACCAATCACCTTGTTCGGGTTGACATTGTGGTCCCCAGTGAGCCCAGATACCAAATTTTGCATCCTGATACCATTCCGGTGCTTCGTTGAATTGACTTAACGATTCCCAGGTTGGCTCAAATGCTCCTGTTGCCATTTTTTCGGTAGCCGAAACCACTGCAATTTTAGCACTGATGTCACCACTTGTCAAGCGTATAGTATCATTGACTACCGATGTTCCATCGTATGTTACAGTTACCGACACTGCAGACGGATTTGCAGGGATTGAATAGGTGCTTAAAGTTACTCCTGTTGGTGCTGATAGTGTGATTGGGCTTGTTAAGTACGAGCCACTAACTGTAAACGAATTGCTGCTTACTCCATCAAGCCACATGGTAGATTTGGAAGTGGAAAGTACAGGATCGAAACTTTGATATATTTCCAGATTATCCAGACGAATGTCGGTTGCCTGATTTGACCCTGAACAGCTATTCAACCAAAAATTCTGAGCGGTTGCCAGAGTACCTGTTCTGAATTTAAAGTCAACTGCTTGCCAGGTGCTTCCTGTATTTTTCATTACCTGAAAATCAGCTGTAGAACCATTAATGCCACAGCCATTCAGCGTGATAAATGCGTCTTTGTTGCTGTACAACATGCATTTAAACCGATAAGATGTGTTTGGCTGCAACTTGCCTGTAAGCGTGTAGTCAATAGAACCACCGCATGCGCCCGTAACCTGAATACTGGTGCCACAATAGGCATTAGCACCGGTAATGGCAGCAGCGTTGCCCCAGCCTTTTGCCCAGCTGCTACCTGTGCTTGGATAGTTGTTACATTCCGGATCGGTCACCACATTTCCCGAAGAGAAAAGAGGCGTGTAGCATTGTGCTTCAGAGATGCCTGTGCTCAGGAACATTGATGCAAAAATTAAACAGGAATAGAATTTGATTTTTTTCATTTAACTTTTCATTAAAAATATTTACACTGAAAATTGGATTTATAATTTAAAAAGGGTTTGTCTCGATTGAGTTTTCGGGACAAACCCTTTAAAATTGTGACTTACTGAGAAATTTATTTAATCACTTTGGCTGTAATTGATTTACCGTTTTGTGTCAGTGTTACCAAATATAAACCTGATACAAGATTAGCGTCTATCGTTTTGCTGTTTTGACCTGCACTATATGCGCCATATGATTTGTTTAATAACATGCCCTGAGCATTGAATACTGAAATTTCAACATCTGAAGCCTGAACTAAATCAAAATCAGCCACAATAGCATTTCCTTTGATATAAATGTTTGATTTCGAAATGTCTGTAGGGGTTTTTACAGAGGTGTAAGTAGAGAGATTATATATCTCGAAGTTATCAAGACGAATATCGGTTGCATTTTTTGCTACTCCTGCAATTGAACCACAACTGTTGAACCAGAAGTTCTGACTAGCACCTAATGTTCCGGTAGTAAACGTGAAATCAACAGCAGCCCATGCATCTCCGGTGTTTACTTCTACTAAATAATCATCGGTAGTACCACCAATTCCGCAACCATTCAAAGTTACAACTGCACCATTTCCGTTTGTGTACATCATAGCTTTTAAACGATATTTTGTATTTGCCAATAATTTTCCGGTCAACGAATAATCGATAGAGCCTCCGCAGTCGCCTGTTGCCTGAACGCTTGATCCGCAATAAGCATTGGCACCATTAATAATGGATGTAGTACCCCAGTTTTTATATGTTGCAATATCGGTACACAACGGATTTGTTACTAAATTACCTGTTGAATAAAGTGGAGTGAAACATCCTGTGTTTGGCGAAGCTGTTACAGCAACATTAGTTGTAGTGCTTCCGCTTGTGAAACTTATATTTCCATTTACAGGCGTTGTGCCATCATACGTTACAGTTACTGTTACATTATTTGCATTTGAAGCCAATGTGGTTGGGGTAACAGTTATGCCGGCAGGCGCAGAAATTGTAATATCGGCCGATAAATTTGCAGCGGTTACAGACAAATTATCAGACAGATAATTATTATTTCCATTAAATGCAAACTGAGTTTTTGATGGTGTGATAAGTGGAACAGCCAAAGGACCATAGTAATACAGGCGGAAATTATCAAACCCTACCCAGTTACATTTTACCGGATTATTAAGCGCATATCCGATAGTTAACGAATTTCCGGCAACGGTAATGTCTGAAATTGAATAATCCTGACCAGCTGCCACTTCGGTGGATTGAGTTCCTGCTGTAATAAATGCTCCGGTATGAAGTGGATTACCGCCATTTTGTTGAACAGCATGGCCTGAAACAACCAACTCATACAATCCATTGGAAAGACCGGAAACTGTTTGAGTTAATGTGCCTGTTGATAAATTCCAGTTACTTGTTGCCGTGTATTTTTCGCAATAATAAGTAGCATCTTTAGTCCAGCCCTGACCCGGGTCATTTGATTGAGTTACAAAGCCATTATTTGTCCAACCTGTAAGTGAATTTGTTTCAAAACTTGGGTTAGCTATAGAAGATGTCACGTCTGTTCTGCCTAATGCGGTTAAGAGTGTGGCTGCCGCCGAATTAATGTCAGCTGTAACTCCGGCATTGTAAGTGGTGATATAAGATGATATGTCTATTGCTTTTTTCTTAGCGTAAGTCATATATTTATTCAGCAGAACTCTTGCATTATATAGGTCAAGATCAGCCTGTGACACAAATTTCCACTTTGTGTAATTATCGCCATCGGCTCTGTTATATCTCACCACGTTACAAGTTCCACCGTTTGTATCTTCTGTTCCTAACGACGAACCAAGAAATTGACTTGCCACATAACCTGCATAAGTGGATGGAACCTGAATTGAATAGATGTTGTTGGTTGCATCAGTTAGTACAACATTCCACGGACGATTCGGTTGGCGACCTGACCAGTCATAATCATTTGTTTCAACAGAACCATCACTCGAATTGGGATTAGTAGGTGTTAAAAACCAATTCGCCACATCGGCACCTGCAAGATTATACTGGAATGTCCAAAGAGAACCGCTGGTATTGGTGGCAGTGTATTTCACCACCGAAGTTGAAGCATTAGCTCTGGGTTGTGAAGATACATTCGATTGAGTACCCCACCAGCCACCGGCAGTTAAATAACCGTTAGAACCTACATTGTACACATAATAAGTTGTTCCTGTGGTAATGGTGCTTCCTGTTAAAGTGGGAGCAGACCACGTTTGAGATTTGATACTTATGCCACAAAAAAAAGTGATTGCGACAATAAAACTTAATTTAAATAGTTTGTTGTGTTTCATGAAAAAATAATTTTAAGGTGAACAATACTAATTCACTTAATAAATTAACTCGAGAATTAATTCAGTGATTAAATTGAGCCGCAAATTTATTTTAAACACAACTATTCAAATATGGCTATATTACCAAATACTATAATTATTGTAACACTTCACTATTCTAATTTCATTTTTAAACTCCTGACATATTCACTCGGTGTTATTTTATATACTTCGTTAAAACAAGCAGTAAAGTAGGAGGGTGAATTAAAGCCAACATCGTAGCAAACTTCGGAAATATTTTTGCCTGGAATTGATAATAGTTCGTATGCTTTTTTGAGCCTTATATTACGTATAAATTCCCCTGTACTCTGATCTGTCAGGGCTTTTATTTTACGGTGCAATCCCATTCTGCTTATGCCAAGTTCGGCTGCCAGCGCATCTCCATTAAACTCTGTTTCTGCCATCTTATTCAATATTATTGAAATCGTCTTTTGCAAAAAAAGAACATCCATTGATTCCTGATTTGGCTCTGTCTTTTGTACTTCTCCCAACGACAATCTGCGGCTAAAACGGTTTCTTAGCAATTCGCGTGTCTCAATAAGCTTTGCAACCTGTATAATAAGATGATTCGGGTGAAATGGTTTGGTAATATATGCGTCAGCGCCAATACTTAAACCTTCCATCCTGTTTTCTATATCCGACTTGGCTGTGAGCAGCACAATAGGAATGTGGTCGGTTTCGATGGAACTTTTCAGCTGTTTACACATTTCGATACCATCCATTCCCGGCATCATAATGTCGCTAATGATAAGATCAAAATCATGCAAGGCAATCATTTCAAGTCCAACAACTCCGTTTCCGGCTTCGTCAATTATGTAGTCCGGCCCTAAAATGCTATGGATATAACTTCGTATATCCAGATTATCTTCAACAATCAGAATACGTTTACGATGTTCTTTGGCGGTTTTAGTTGCTGTCTTTTCAGATTCATCTGTACCACAAATTTTGCCGTCATCAATAGGTGGACTTGTAACCGTTTCAGCTTCATCCGATAGTTCACTGCTTTGATATGCACTTTTATCAATCGGAATTGTTATTGTGAATTTTGTTTTTACATTCGGTTTACTTTCCACTTCAATTGTTCCGTGGTGCAATTCAACCAGATTTTTGGTCAAATGTAACCCAATGCCAGTTCCCTCTTGTATGCTACTTTGCTCGCTTCCCTGATAAAACCGATCGAATACATATTCAATTTCGTCGGGTTGAATACCTTTGCCATTGTTCGATACCGCGATATGAACCGCTCTGTTGCCCTGCGTATCTTTGTCTGTATTGAGCGTAACATTGATATTTCCATAATCGGGTGTAAATTTGAAGGCATTCGAAAGCATATTAAAGAGTAATTTATTCAGAAACTCAGGGTCAAACCAGGCCAACAATACTTCTTCTTCGAAAATAAAGTCGAGTTGAATATTTTTTTGAACTCGTAATTCATCGAACGAAATTATAATTTCTTTAATGACACCGATCATATCCTGATGCTGAACCTTCAACCTCATTTGTCCTCGTTCGGCTTTTCTGAAATCGAGTAACTGATTCACCATGTTCAGCAGTCGTTTGGCATTGCGAAGCATGAGTTTCAAATGGGCTTTTTTATCTTCTGCCATCTCATCCTGATGCATTTTTTCCAACGGACTGATAATCAATGTCAGGGGTGTGCGGAATTCATGCGAAATATTGGTAAAAAATTGTAGTTTTTCCTGATACAGTTCTTCTTCTTTTTCCCGTTTAGCACGTTCAATTTTTATATGATTGGATGTGCGAACCCGAATGGTGGTATATTGCCACACAAAATAGATTATCCCTGTTGCCAGTAGCAGGTAACAAATATATGCCCACCAGGTGCGCCAGAGAGGTGGTTTAATAACAATTACTATTGATTTTATATTGCTGTCGCTCCATACATTATCGGGGCTCGAAGCTTTCACTTTGAAACAATATTTGCCGGGACTCAGGTTTCGAAGAGTAACAGAATTTTGATTGCCAATGTAGTTCCAGTGACTGTCTATTCCTTCTACGATATAGGAGTAGTTTATTTTCTGAGTTGCATTGTAATTAATCCCGATAAATTCTATTGTGAAGATGGATTGATCATAATTCAGCACAATGGATTTAGACGATGTAATATTTTCTTTAAGGGGCGTTATTTTTTTATTGTTGTTCGATGGATTTACAACCGTATTGGATACCAATAGTTTGGTGAAAATGACTTGTGGACATTTATCGTTTTTATCAACGAGCATAGGATCAAAAATATTAATTCCTCCATAGCCACCAAATGCCATTCGCCCATCCGATAATTTGATAGCGCTTCTACCAGCAAATTTAAGTGCCTGAACACCATCCTGCGTATTGTAGTTTTGAATTTCACCTGTTCCGGGAATTAATCTGGATATGCCCCTGTTTGTTCCAAGCCAAATTCTTCCTTTTGAGTCACGCAATAAGGAGCTTATGTAATTGCTTGCCAATCCGTTTGTTTCAGTAAATGTTTTCGATTTTTTTGTTTTATAGTCGTAAACCGACAATCCATTGCCAGATGTGGCAATCCAGATGCTATCTTTATAAATGAGTATGTCCGAAATAATTCTGGCATCAAATGGCAGCGCATTATTTCTCAGAATGTTTGTTTTGGGATTGTACGACAATACATAACCACCGTAGGTTCCCAACCAGAGTACGCCATCCGAAGTTTCTCCTATACTCAATATGGTAATAAGCTTGCGGGGAATATTTATTCTGATGAACTGATTGTTCGCTTTGTCGTATTTAGCCAGCCCATTATTTGTTCCTATCCACAGGGTTTTGTCCTTCGATTCAAAAATGCAGGTTATTTCATTGTCAGGCAATGAGTTTTTCTGTTCTCCTTTTTTGAAAACTTCTATTTGCGGGTTGTCCTTTTTCTTTCTCAGCAGCCCGTTTTTATAGGTTCCAAACCACAGATTTTCATCAGTATCTGTTGCTACTACTTTAAAATATCTGCCGTACTTTTTTTCATCCAATGTGTAGCGCGACAGTTCTCCGCTTTGCAAATTCATGGTATAAACACCACTTCCATCAATTCCAATCCACAAATTTTCTTTTTTGTCCTGACACAGTGATGCTACAGAATAGTTGGGCAAATTAGTTGTTTCATCAGGATTGTGTTTTATCAGTTTGAATTTTGGAGAATCTGCCCCGAGCATAGTCACTCCGCCCCAGGCTGTACCCACCCAAATATTATTGTCGCGATCAACAAACAGGGTATTTATATTGGTACAATCGATATTGGAAGTAGATTTCTGTTGAAGGATGGTCTGAAAAGGAAACTTTTCCGTTAGCGAAAAAGAACGTGCATCAAAGCTCAACAAAAAAAGCTCTGTGCCAATCCACATCTTCCCGTTGCGGTCTTCCCTGATAGCCCCAATGGAGGTCTCACTCAGGCTTTGTGGGTAATTAATCCGTTCAGGAGTTTGTTTAGTTTCGTTGAAAATATAGCAACCTTCGGAAGTTCCAAACCAAATTCGGCGAAAATTATCCTGATAAATGGTTCGTATGGTCGATGCATTTTCAGGAAGATTGTACCTGATTAGCTTCTGTGTTTTCAGCTGAAACTGATAAATGCCATCGTGCTGCGTTCCAATCCACAATCTTTTATTGTCATCTTCCAGTACGCTCACCACATTTACGGGTTGCGGTATCCCGGACGATGCTGGCAATTGCAGTTTGCAGAATTTTTTTGTGTTGTTGTCGAAATAATTTATGGCATCGCCGTAAGTTCCAATCCACACCCTGTTTTTGTCCACTCCCTGTGTCAGGCAGGTAATGTCGTTGTAAACCAATTGAAGTGGTTTCGTGTCCTTACGAACCTGAATTATACTATCCGTTTTATAATCGTATATATTTAGCCCGTTTGAAGTGCCTGCCCATATATTGCCGTCGGGAGCCATCATCATGGTTTGAGCATAGTTATGAGAAAGAGAATACCGCCCTTTGCTTATGGTAAATTGTGTGAAGTTTCTACCGTCAAACCTGTTCAGTCCCTCTTCGGTTGAAATCCAGATTAATCCATATCTGTCCTGTAAAATACCAAAAATAGTATTGCTTGACAGCCCTTGTTCGGTAGAATATTTGTGGATAAAATTTGATTCGTTTTTTTGCGCTGCCGACTCGAAGTTTAACAACAAAAGCAGAAGAAGGGTAGAAATAATTTTGAAGTAATTTGGATTTGTGTCCATAGGGTAATATTAGTTACACAAAGAAAAGTATTTCGAATTATATAGCCAAAATCAACAGACAATTTATTATTTATTGTGAATATATCAACAGTATGTTACAGTATTTATATAAATGCCCTGTATGAACATTTAATCAAATCTTTGGATGCCCGAATGAACCTCTTGAAGTTTGATGTATTTCTGAATATTCTGGATATAACCAAAAAGTAAAAAGCCCGTAAATCATTGATCTAACGAGCTTTTACTGTTTTTTTGTATTTGCGGAGAGAGAGGGACTTGTAAGGTTTATTTTTTCGAGGTAACTTACTACCGTTCGGATTTTCTCCGGTGAAAGGCGTATGTCATCGCGGAAAACTTCCGGGTCGCGTTTTCGTCCTTCTTCGTAGAGGGCTTTCACACGTTTAGCCAGATTTTCGTTTTCTTTTTGGCGACGTTTATCTCGGTCGGGCTCATCATCACTATCAAGGGTTATAATCTGAAAATTGTAATGTTCTCCTGGTTTCCTATCCTTTTTCTCGTCCCAAATTTTACAAAAATAAGCTTGTCTAACTCATCAAATGCTTCTGATGGATTTAATTGCCCACCTGCCTAACCGAAAGCTCAAAGTAGTTTTGTTTTCCCTCGTTTAGAACCATACTCTCAGGCTCATAAACATATTTATAATTAGCTAACTTTTTAACTCCAAAAGCGGGTATGTCGGGTTGTCGTATCCGGGTATGTTTTGATTTGTCTACCTCAAAATATTCATCTTTCAAGCCAGAAGTAATCCATACAAATTTCACATCGTTGGGTAAGGCATAAGCGTAACTATAGGATTGTTCGATAGCTTGTAAAATTCCTGTTCGCTGACCTCCTGCTTTTTGCATTCCACCAAAATATGGGGTTGAGTACGTTCATCATCATTGTAAACAACTATATCTGCTTCACGATTTTCACTACCCATTTTTACGGGTACGTAATGGTTTATACGTTCTGGTTTATATCCATAGTTTATAACTAATTTCAGGTATGTTTCAGCTTGTACCTGTTCTTCGGGATTACGGTAATTACGCTTTTTATTCTGATGTATATACGTGATTTGTTTTTCATCTTCAGACAGTTTAATAAGTCCTTGTTTGATGCCTTGTTCTAAGATTGTTTGCCTGATCTATTATGATGCTATATTTTTTTCATTAAATTTACTTTTACCAATTCGTAATCTTTTTGAGAATTGTAATTTTCTCCATTGCGCAATAACAATTGTGTATCGCCTAAGAATTCAGAATCCAGCATTTTTTCTTCTATGTTGGACAGAAACCAACAGATATGTTGTAAATCATAAAATGATTAGTGTTTTGTCAATCCTATCCCTGAGTTCAGGAAAGACATTCATCTCATCTGCAAATTTATTCCATTGGCTAACCGTCTCACTTATTTCATCTATAATATCCAACGCTTTCTTTGTTTTAATTGATTTTTCAACGGCCATAAGATCTTCCTTTGTAATCTCTTTTCGTTTTCCATTTATACTTAATGCGTGTTGATTTATCCATCTGTTATCGGGGCTGTATGCATAGCAAATATCATAGGCGGGTGATAATTCCCATTTACCTTCTTTTTTTAATCTAAATGAAAAGTTTTTGGTATGGTCATCACAGTTTTGTGCTACGACGTTGAATACCATTCTTCTGAACATTTGTTCTGTATCCTGATAATCCAATTTTAGCTCTCTCATAGTTTGAAATAGCTGCTCGTAACTAAAACTATTTACGAGATTAAAATCAAAGTGTTTTATTGCACAAAAAGTTTGTATGTGGTGCTTTACCTCTCCACCTTCTCTATCAAAGCGTTTGGTCATAAAATGAGCTCTTCCGTTTTCTTCCAGAAGCTGAGATGGCATCATATCAATACCACAAGCTTTAGCCATGTTATAATATGCCATTTCGACCCTCCCATATCCTTTGCTTGCCCCTACCTGAACATCACTTACACCATCTAATTTAATCAACCAATGTTCAAATCCATTTGGAGCCTTCGTTTGACCGGATTTTACTTCTCCTGTTTTTTCATTGTATGCGATTACAGCTTTCGGGCGTGCTCCTCCGGCAGAAGTTCCAACCTTTAAAATATCCATCACAGCTTTTTCTTCATCTTTTTGAAGATTGGTTGTAAATGACTCTCTTTGTGATAACATTCTTTGGGCCATCTCTACGAGGCTATTTATCTCAATTGAAAATGTTCTTTTGTTTTCCTTTATTGTAGGCGGTTCTATCTCTAATGCTCCCATTCCCCTCGTACCTATAAAACAAAGCATTTCCACAGGATTCATGCTATTCTGTGGACGTCCTTGTTGAGCCAACCACATATTTATCAGTTGATTTCCATATTTATCCGGAAGCATGTCAGCCAACAAACCCGGTAATCCTTTGAATGTGTCAAATTCTGCGTTTTTATCTCTTCTCAGTTCCGGAAACGATATTATTCTTTTGGTGGAATTAACAGGCATTTTTAATGGTGCCAACTCCCAATTTAATTTTTTGAAATTCGGATCATATTCAAAACTTGCCAATCCCGCTCTTTCATCCCAGGCAACTGCTCCTACAAGCTTTCCCCAGATTTTTACTTCTGCTACATCCATAATTTATTGTTTACTTCTGTACGAAACTATTCTTTATTCCCACGAGCTCTTTGTCTTTTCTCCTTTTCCATTTTAGCTAATGCCAATGGACTTATTGTTTGTTTTACTGTGAACACCTCCATTACATGTAATTGGTCTAACGCCCGAAGTGTCTGTATTAATGTAGCTAACGTTACAGTTTCTCCACGTTCCAACAAACTTAAAGTAGAGCGACTGATACCGGCAGCACTTGCCAACATTTCCTGTGTTTTATTTTGTTCCAGGCGATGGTGGTTTATAAAAACTCCAATATGTTCGGCTAAAGCTTTATCGCTCATTGAATCCCAATTTGTGTATGATAAGTCAGTCATAAAGCTAAATTATTTGCATTAGTGAATGATAATTCATGCAAATATAAATATTTATTTCCAAACCACAAAAATACGAATGATAAATCATTCATAAAATATCCAATATGATATGCTTGTTAATTGTATGTCTGATTTTATTGTCAATTTTGCAAATATATTTCTATTAGAAACTGTTTAAAAAACAATGTAAATATAAACTGGCTATCTGTTGTTTAGTTGAAATATGCTTCGTAACTTTATGTAAATCAAACACATAAAGAGACATGAATACATATCCAACCAACCTCACCGATAGTCAATGGAACA
>Ga0316605_10000459_pt1 | contig 28586 bp, 25 predicted proteins | sample OWC_soil_day20_n_FD_207666 | JGI IMG/M metagenome (GOLD analysis project Ga0316605, IMG submission 207666) | Wetland soil microbial communities from Old Woman Creek delta, Ohio, United States - OWC_soil_day20_noCT | ecosystem: Environmental > Terrestrial > Soil > Wetlands | place: USA: Ohio...
GGGTAGCTACCATAACACACCTAGGGTAGCTACCCTAGCAAGAATAAATCCTTATAAAAAAAGTTTAAATCAAGGATTCCCCACAACAAATCAAGGATAAAAAAGAAAGAATCAAAGAAAAAAATCCAAGGGAAAGAAAGGCTTTAGCTAGTTGTTAACTATTTAGCGTATAAATTTAAGTATAAAAACATATATTTTAGTTTTTTTTACTTACTATCTTTGAATTTTCTTGTTATTGCTTGGAGTAAGTCTATTATTAATCAAACATTAATTATTTAGTTGTATTTGCAACTATAGTATTATTTTAATCAAAAAAAACATGAAAAAATTATTTACATTTTTTGCGACCTTATTCTTAAGTGCGTCGGCATTTTCAGCAATTGTTATTGGTACAGTTGGTAATGGTAACTTTGTTAACTGGCAAGGTACTTCTTCTCAAGGCTATGGATTAGATTTTAATAAAGATGGAGTATTAGAATTTAAACTTAGTAATACGGGATTTGATGTCGAAAACATTAATTGCTATATAGAATATAACATTACAAATCAAGTCAATAATATTTGGGCAAGTGGCACAAATGAAGACGGTTGGGATTTGCCAAAAAACTTAACTGCCAATACACAAATAGGAAGTAGTGGAAATTGGATAGGTGCAGGAGATTGTTCATTAATAAGCTGGACAGACGAAACGCCTGTTTTTACAGTAGGAACAACTGCTTACATGGGTTTTCGTTTTAAGATAGGGAGCAATACTCATTATGGATGGGCAAAGGTTGTGGTTTCGGGAAATTCTACAACAGGATATACTGCAACTTTTCAACAAATAGCCTATGAGTCTACTCCAAATACTCCTATCAAGGTTGCTCAAACATTAGGTATGAATTCAGTGGAAACGATTAGTTTATCAGTTTATCCTAATCCTGCTAGCAATACAATAAATATTTTGGGAGGAGATAGGTTAAGCAAAATATCAATCTCTAATTTTGTTGGAGAAAAGATAATTGAGATAAACAAACCTGTAAATACAATAAATATTGAATCATTAAAACCGGGTATTTATTTCATTACATTGTATGATGGAAAAATATCTACCACCAAGAAGCTAATCAAAAAATAATCACAAAAACATTATTGATTATTTACGACATATTAAGACAAAAAGGGGGCTTATTCTTTTTGATTTAATATGTCGTTTTTTTATTGTAATTTTGCAAGCTATGGATTCAACAAGATTACAAAAGGTTGCTCGCTTGATACAAAAGGATATGAGCGAAATTCTTCAACAAGAATCATCCGCATTATTTTTAGGTGCAATGATTACTGTTACAAAGGTTAAGGTGTCGGCAGACTTGTCTATTGCAAGGCTTAATGTTAGTATATTTCCTCTTAGAGGAAAGACAATTGATGATATTATGGCTCTATTGCAAGAAAAGAAAGCCCTTTTAAGAATGAAATTAGCTCAAAGGGTTAAGAATCAATTAAGAATTATCCCAGAAATAAGTTTCTTTTATGATGATAGTCTTGACTATATTGAAAATATTGACAGACTATTAAAAGAATAATAAATAATTGACCTTAGACAATTATGAACCTACCCTTGTTTGTTGCTTGGCGTTATTTTTTTTCTAAGAAAAAGCTTAAGGTTATTCATATAATTTCGCTTATTTCTTTGATAGGTATAGCAATTACTACAATGGCATTATTGTTAGTACTTTCTGTATTTAACGGCTTTACAACAGTAGGGACAAAGATGCTTTCGGCATCAAATCCTCCACTAATCATTCAAGCAAAACAAGGCAAATCATTCTCCTTAGATTCCATTGCCTACAATAAAGTAAAATCACTTAATAAGGTCATAGCAATTGCACCAATACTTAAAGAAAATGCTCTAATAAGTTTTGGAGAAAACCAGTCCTTGGTTGTAATGAAAGGAATTGATAAGGATTATTTTGAGATAAACCGAATAGATACATCGATAATCTTGGGCAGGTTTGCATTAAAGAACTTCGACAAAGATGCCTCAGTTCTAGGCATTGGACTTGCTGCAAATATTGGCATCCCTAAGAATGCAGAGCAAATGGGTGCAATGATAAAGATAATGGTTCCAAAGAGAGAAGGCACTCTTTCTCTTACTCCAGAGGAATCCTTTGTAAGCAAAGATTTGGTATATTCAGGAAGCTTTCAGATGTTTTCGGAGATAGATGAAAATACAATATTTGTTCCAATAAACTTTGTTAGAGAAATATTGGATTATCAAAATAATGAGGTTAGCTCAATACATATTAGACCTTCTTCGGAAGAAGATATTCCAAGATTAAAAGAGGAGATAAAGGGTATTGTTGGAGAAAAATATGATGTAAAAGACATCCTTGAACAAGAACCAATATATCAAAAGGTTGTTAAAGCAGAGCGTTTTGGAGTCTATATGATTTTGAGTTTTATTATCTTTATAGCAACATTTAATGTAATGGGTTCGTTATCACTTTTGATAATGGACAAAAAGAAAGATATACTAATTCTGAGGTCAATGGGATCAAGTCTTTTCTCTGTAAGAAAGATTTACTTCTTCAATGGACTAATGCTATCCTTTGTTGGAGCAGTTATAGGACTATTTGTTGGAAGTGTACTATGTTTCGTGCAACAACAGTATGGAGTAATTAAGATGGGAGATGGAAGTTATATTGTTGAGTCTTTCCCAATTAAGCTTAGAATTTTGGATATTATCTCAATATTTTTATTAGTATTATCCATAGGAGCAGCCTCTGTAGCTGTGATGGTTAGTAGAATTAAGTTTGAAAATAAAATAAACGAATAATATGGATTTATATATTTACAATACCCTAACAAGAAATAAAGAATTATTTAAGCCAATAACAGAGGATCATGTAGGAATGTATGTTTGTGGTCCAACAGTATATGGAGATGGACATTTAGGACATGCACGTCCTGCAATCACATTCGATATTGTTTGGCGATACCTAAAACACTTAGGTTATAAGGTTAGATATGTTAGGAATATTACAGACGTTGGGCATTTAGAAAACGATGCAGACCAAGGTGAAGATAAGATTGCAAAGAAGGCAAGACTAGAACAACTTGAGCCAATGGAAATAGCTCAATATTATACAAAACGTTATCTTGATGCAATGGATGCCTTGAATGTTCTTCGTCCAAGTATTCAACCCTCTGCTTCTGGACATATTATTGAACAGATTGAAATTGTAAAGAAGATACTTGATAGTGGTTATGCATATATCTCAGAAGGAAGTGTCTACTTCGATGTTTTGAAATATCATCAAGACACAAACAAGTATGGAATTCTTTCTAATAGAGTAGTTGAGGATATGCTTCAAACAACAAGAGATTTGGAAGGTCAGAGCGAGAAACATAATCCAGCTGATTTTGCCCTATGGAAGAAAGCCTCACCAGAACATATTATGCGTTGGCCTTCGCCTTGGAGCGATGGTTTCCCTGGATGGCATTTGGAGTGTACAGCAATGAGTAATAAGTATCTTGGAGAGAGATTTGATATTCACGGAGGAGGACTTGATTTATTATTCCCTCATCACGAGAGTGAGATTGCTCAATCTCAATGTGCCTTTGGACATGAGCCAGCAAATTACTGGATGCATAATAATATGATTACTATAGGTGGTCAAAAGATGGGAAAGAGCCTAGGCAATTTCATAACTCTTGATGAGTTCTTTACTGGCACTCATAAGATGTTAGAAAAGGCTTATTCTCCAATGACAATACGTTTCTTTATTCTTCAGGCTCATTATCGTTCTACACTTGATTTTTCAAACGAGGCTTTACAAGCTGCAGAAAAGGGACTTAAAAGATTATTGGAAGCACATAAGAATATTTCTAAGATTAATCCTTCAAAAGAATGTACAGTTGATATCAAATCTATTGAGGATAAATGTATGGAGGCAATGTGTGATGATTTTAATACTCCAATTGTCATTTCTTATTTATTCGAAGCAGCAACAATAATTAATAAGATTATTGACTCTCATGAAAAGATTAATCAAGAAAACTTAGATAAACTAAAATCTTTCTTAGATGTTTGGATTAATGATATCCTTGGCATTAAGGGAGAACAAAATTCCGATATGATGCCAACAATCGATGGCTTAGTGAAGATGATTATTGAACTTAGAGCAGATGCAAGAGCAAACAAAGATTGGGCAAAGAGCGATGAGTTAAGAGATAAATTAGCAGCTCTTGGAGTTAAGATAAAAGATGGAAAAGAAGGAGTAACTTGGTCTATAGAATAAGTAATACTCAAAAGAAAAAATATATGAGGAAAGAAATTTTATTAATAGGTTTAATATTTTCAGTTGTTTTTATTTCATGTAATAAAGCAAAAGCACCAGAGACTATTACTGAGGAAAACTATTCAAAGATAGTAATTCCAAACTATAATGCAGACTCGGCCTATGCTTATGTGAAAAAACAATGTGATTTTGGACCAAGAACGCCTGGTTCAAAGGCTCATGAGCAATGTGCAAATTATATTGTTGACTTCATGAAACAGTATGCAGATACAGTAATTGTTCAGGAGTTTTCAACAAAACTCTATAATGGGACTATTGTTAAAGGCAAGAATATAATAGCTAGCTTTAATCTAGGGGCAACAGATAGAATGCTTTACGGAGCTCATTGGGATTCTCGTCTTTGGGCCGATCATGATCCAGATTCTGCCAATCATAAGAAACCAGTTATGGGAGCAAATGATGGTGCATCAGGGGTAGGTGTACTTATGGAGATGGCAAGATGCTTATCATTAAAACCTCAAAAAGTTGGAGTGGATATTATCTTCTTTGATATGGAAGACCAAGGCTGCCCAGAGTGGGATAAAACCGATATTCAAGACCAAAGCGATTGGTGTTTAGGCTCTCAGTATTGGGCAAGAAATACTCATATCCCATACTACCAAGCAAAGTTTGGAGTTCTATTAGATATGGTAGGATATTCAAATCCTCGCTTTACTAAGGAGGCTCAATCTATGAACTATGCTTCTTCCATTATGAATAAAATTTGGAAGATTGCCTCAGATAGGGGATATGGCAATATGTTTGTTGATGAAAGAACCGGTGGAGTAATGGATGACCACATATGGGTTAATCAAATTGCAAAGGTTCCAATGATTGATATTGTACAAAATGATCCTTCTACAAGTTTTTTTCCTTATTGGCATACAACAAAAGACGATATTAATTGTATTAGTAAAAACACATTGAAAGCTGTTGGTGAAGTTTGCCTTACTGCGATATATAGTGCACAATGAGAAAAATATTAGCATTAATTACAACAATATTATTACTCTCTAGCTGTATAGAAGAAACATACGACTATGGATATGTAAACTTCTATATTGATCCGGAGAGTACTGAATATTTCAACCTTAACTATGGAAATAGGGGTTGGGAATATTTTGAAGGAGGTATGAGAGGAGTTGTTGTTTTTCGTGTTAATTGGAGTGAGTTTGTTTGTTATGAGAGGTCGTGTCCAAAATCAAATTGTGGTGGGAAATTAGTCGTTGATGAAACAAATAATATGTTATTACATTGCCCAAAATGTAATTCAAGCTTTATTTATGTAGATGGTTCACCAACCTCAGGAAGCAGTTCAAAGAGGAGTTTGTATTCTTATTGCACTACGTTTGATGGTAATTATTTATGGGTTTATAATTGTAACTAAGTTTTATGGTACTATTTTTTTCTTATTTATTCTATCCGATAACAATACTGTACAGTATATTTATTTTTTGTAGAAATAAATTATATGATTATGAAATCTTGGAGGCAAAAAAGCACAAAGTAATAACAGTAGGAGTTGGAAATATCAAGGTTGGAGGTACAGGAAAAACTCCTCATGTTGAGTTATTAATAAACTTCCTTTCAGAAAAATACAATGTTGGAGTATTGAGCCGTGGTTATGGTAGAAAAACTAAAGGTTTTATCCTTTTAGATGAGAATGATTCTGCAATAAAGGTTGGAGATGAACCGTTGCAGATGAAAAAAAAGTTCCCAAATATCCCCTTTGCAGTTTGTGAAAATAGAAACAAAGGAATACAAAAGCTAGAAAATCTATATAAGGGTTTAGATATTGTTATTTTAGACGATGTTTTTCAACATAGGTCTTTGCATTTAGATTTTTCAATTCTACTAACAGAGTTTTCTAACCCCTTTTTTAAAGACAAGATTTTACCTTTTGGATTATTGAGAGAACATCGAAAGGGATATAAGAGAGCCGATTATATTATTATTACTAAGTCTCCAAAAGTTATTTCAATTGGAGATAGAACTTTTTTTGAATCAAGGCTTAAGCCAAAAAAATATCAGAAGGTGTTTTACTCCAGTATAGAGTATAAAAATCTATACTCATTGTTTGAAAAGCAAGAGATTGAAGACTTTTCGAATAAGTCTGTTATTCTTTTAACCTCAATTGCCGATAATACTCCAATTGTAAAATATTTGGAGTCTAAGACAAATATAATTGAAAAATTAGAATTTCCAGATCATTATAATTTTACAGAGAAGGATATTGAAAATATTATCAAAACATATAATACCAAAAAACAAGAAGGCTCAATAATAATAACTACAGAGAAGGATTCGATGAGGTTGATTGCCTTTGAAAAGCTTAGAGAATCAAATATTCCAATATTTGTATTGCCAATAAGCTTAGATTTGGATGTATCAAGATCTAATTCCCCTAGTTTTAAACAAATATTTATTGATGATGTACGACAAAGTAAAAGCTACGGCTCTTTTCATTAAGGAAAATGTAAAAACAAAACCTACTATAGGTATTGTTTGTGGGAGTGGATTGGCAAATATTGCAAATATTATTAATGTTAATGAGGTTTTGGATTATTCCGATATTCCAAACTTTCCAATATCTACAGTGAAGGGACATAAGAGCAAATTAATATTTGGTACAATAGGCTCAAAACAAGTAGTTGCTATGCAGGGACGCTTTCATTATTACGAAGGCTATACAATGCAAGAAGTAACTTTTCCAATAAGAGTAATGAAGGAATTAGGAGTTGAGCATTTGATTCTAACAAATGCAGCAGGAGGGATGAATCCAGCTTTTAATATTGGAGATATAATGATAATTGAGGATCATATTAATCTTATGCCTAATCCTCTTTTAGGGAAGAATGAAGATAGATTTGGACTAAGATTTCCTTCAATGAATAAGGCTTATGATAAGGAATTAATAAAACTTGCTAAGGAGATAGGAAAAGAAAACAATATTGAATTACATCAAGGAGTATATTTAGGAAATACAGGTCCTAGCTTTGAAACTCCGGCAGAATATAGATTCTACCATATGATAGGAGCTGATTGCGTTGGGATGAGTACAGTCCCAGAGGTAATAGTGGCAGTTCATTCAGGTATAAAAGCGTTTGCTATGAGCTTAGTTTCTAATGTTTTTAATGACCAAGTAAGAGCAGAGTGTACTCATCAAGAAGTAATTGATGCAGGAATAAGAGCAGAAGGGAAAATGATGTTATTAGTTGAAAAACTTATTAAAAAGATTTCATAGTGATAAAGATAAAAGATATTATTTCAACAATAGAGGAAGAAGCTCCACTTCATTGGCAGGAGGATTATGATAATTCAGGATTAATACTTGGAGATATTGAAAAACAATGCACTGGAGTTTATGTATGCTTAGACCTTTCTCAAGAAATACTTGATAATGCAATAGAAAATGGATGTAATCTAATAATATCTCATCATCCAATAATCTATAAGGCAATTAAGAAAATTGATTATTCAACCTTTGTAGGGCAGCTCATAGTTAGAGCAATTAAGAACGATATTGTAATTTATGCAGCTCATACAAACATGGACAATGCATTTAATGGTGTAAATGGAATACTAGCAGAAAAGATAGGCTTGGAGAAAATAACTCCATTAAGCAATGGTTTATACCATGAAGAAAGAAATTGGTTAGGTGGTGGAGCAATTGGAACTCTAAAAAAAGAGATAAGCAAAGAAGATTTCTTCATTCATCTGAAAAATGTATTAGGATTATCTGTAATTAAGCATAATTCCAACTCAATAGATAAGATTTCTAGGGTTGCAATTTGTGGTGGTAGTGGTAGTTTTTTAGTTTCTGAAGCTATTAAGGCAAAGGCAGATATTTTTATTACTGCTGATATAAAATATCACGATTATTTAGACTCAGAACCTAATATTTTACTAGCAGAAATAGGGCATTTTGAAAGCGAACAATTTATAAAAGAAAGGATTATTGCTATAATTTCAAGAAAGTTTTGTAATTTTGCCCCCTTAATTTCCGATAATTCTACAAATAGAATAAAGTACTTTTAAAATATAAATACGAAATGGCAAAGAAAGTAAAATCACAAGAAGAAACCCAAGAAGTTGTTAAACCTCAAAGACACGAAGAAGCTGATATTACAGTAGAGCGCAGATTGATTGCTTTGTATAAATTGCAACAAATAGATTCTCAAATTGATAGGATTCGTATTGTTAGAGGAGAATTGCCTCTAGAAGTACAAGATTTGGAAGACGAAATAATTGGATTAGAAACAAGAATTGAAAAATATCGCTCCGAAGAAAAGGCATTAGAACAAAATGTTTCTGAAAAGAAAGCTTTGATTAAGGAATGCAAATCTCTAATAACAAAGTATACAGAACAACAAAAAAATGTTCGTAATAATAGAGAATACGAATCTTTATCTAAAGAAATTGAGTTTCAAAATCTAGAAATCCAACTTTGCGAAAAAAGAATAAAAGAAGCAGGAGTAAGCTTGGAAAAAAATCATGAAGAGATTGAGAAGTATGAAGCTGAACTTACTGACAAACAAAACGACCTTGCTGTAAAGACAGGCGAGCTAGATGAAATTATTAAAGAGACAGAAGAGAGAGAACAAATTCTTACTCAAGAAAGCGAAGAAAATCAAAAATTAATTGAAGACAGATACCTAGTTGCATATCACAGAATAAGAAATAACTCAAGAAATGGGTTAGCAGTAGTTACTGTAGATAGAGATGCTTGTGGAGGATGTTTCAATAAGATACCTCATCAAAGACAAATGGATATTCGTATGCATAAAAAGATTATAGTATGTGAATATTGTGGAAGAATATTAGTTGATCAAACAATTGCAGCCGAAGTTGAACAAGGATAATTAATTATTATGTAATATGTCTACATATAAATATATTCACTCTGCTGAAGTTATAAATGAAGGCAGAAAAGAAAAGGTAAATATTTTAGTAGAAGGCAATCGGATAATGAAGATTTCAAAATCGTCATTATCCGATTTTGCTTTCGGTGCAGAAGTAATAGATGCTAAAGGAATGTTACTTTTACCAGGAGTAATTGACCCCCATGTTCATTTTCGCCAACCTGGATTAGAATATAAGGCAGATATGGCTTCGGAGTCTAGGGCAGCAGTGGCAGGAGGAGTTACCACTATACTTGAGATGCCAAACACTAACCCTCCAACAATAACCAAAGAGGCATTGGAGCAAAAAATAGAACTTGCAAAAGAAAATATGCTATGCAACTATGGTTTTTTCTTTGGAATAACAAATTCAAACCTTCAGCAAGCAATCAATCTACCAAAAGGGCTTGCATGTGGGTTAAAGTTATTCCTTGGATCATCAACAGGAAATATGCTTGTAGATGATAAGGCAGTCTTAAAAGATTTATTTTCAAAGAGTCCTTATGTAATCTCAGCACATTGCGAAGATGAGAAGAGAGTAAAAGCCTTAACTGAGAAATATAAGGTAGAATATGGAGAGAATGCAAAGGCGGAGATTCATCCTCTTGTTAGAAATGCTGAGGCTTGTTACCTTTCAACAAAGTATGCTATAGAGAATACGGGGGAAAATACAAGGTTGAACATCGCTCACATTACAACAGAAATTGAGCTCTCTTTATTGACATCAGGCAATATAGAAGATAAGAATATTACTGCTGAGGTATCACCATCTCATCTATGGTTTTGCGATGAGGATTACTCAAGACTGGGAAATAAGATTAAATGCAACCCTTCAATAAAGTCTAAACAAGATAGAGACGCCTTAAGAAAGGCATTGCGTGAGGACAAAATAGATTTAATAGCTACCGACCATGCACCTCATTTAATTGAAGAAAAAGATAAGCCTTATTTCTCTTCTCCCTCGGGAATACCATCAATTCAACACTCCTTGCAGATAATGCTAGAGCTAGTCAATCAAGGAGAGATAAGTATAGAGAAAATGGTGGAGAAGATGTCTCATAATCCAGCTAAACTTTTTGGAATAAAAGATAGAGGATTTATAAGAGAAGGATACTTTGCAGACTTTGTTTTGGTCGACCTAAATCAAAAAACCACAGTAAATAAGGATAATATATTTTATAAATGCAAATGGTCTCCACTAGAGGGGTACACCTTTAATTCAAGAATAATCTCAACCTTTGTTAATGGAGATAAAGTTTTTCTCAATGGCGATATAGTTTCTAATAATAAAGGATTTAAGGTATAAAATTATTATTTTTCATTCTTATATTGTACTTTTGTAACGAATTGTAATAATATCTAAGTAACATAAAGTAATTCTTATGTCAAAGACAATAAAAATTAAAAAAGGATTTGATATAAATCTCATAGGGAAGTCTCAAGAAATATTAGCCGAATCTGAGAGTTATAAATATGCTTTAAGACCTAAGGACTATATTGGAATAAGTCCAAAACTATTAGTTCAAGAAGGAGATAGGGTTAAGGCAGGTAGTCCAGTATTTTTCTCTAAAACAAATGGAAAAATAATATTTACTTCTCCTGTTTCGGGGGTCGTAGAGTCAATAGTAAGAGGAGAAAAAAGAGTTATAGAGTATATTAAAATTAATGCAGATAAAGAGTTGGAATATGAAGACTTTGGTAAGGAATCTTTAGCTGCAATGAATAGAGAAAAAGTTGTTGAAAAGCTATTAATTAGTGGAGCTTGGACAACAATTCGTCAACGCCCCTATTCAATAATCCCAAATCCAGAATCAACCCCAAAATGCATAATAATTTCAGGATTTGATTCATCGCCTCTTGCTCCTGATTATTCCATTCTATTAAAAGGTAAGGCTGCAGAAATGCAATTAGGAATAGACGTTCTGAGTAAACTTACCGTAGGAAAGATACATGTAAATATTCACTCAAAACAAGCAAAAGTAAAGGAGTTATTAGGGTTACAAAATGTTCAGATAAATACATTTGAAGGACCTCACCCTGTTGGAAACGTAAGTCTCCAAATATCAAAACTAGATCCAATAAACAAAGGAGAAACCATTTGGTATATAAATCCCCAAGATGTGGTGATGATAGGTAATTTATTCCTAAAGGGAATACTTGATACAGAAAGAATAATTGCATTAACAGGTTCCGAAGTAAAAAATCCTCAATACTTTAAGGGGAGAAAGGGGATGTCTATATCATCACTAGTAGAAGATAATGTAAATAAAGAAAGCCATAAAAGATATATATCAGGAAATGTTCTAACTGGTACAAAAATAGACGCTGATGGATATTTAGGAGCTTATGATAATCAAATTACAGTAATAAAAGAAGGAGATTATTACGAGTTTCTAGGATGGATAATGCCTGGAATAAAGAAATTTAGTTTTTCAAGAACCTTTGTTTCAGGATTCTTAAAATATCTCCCTTCCTCTTTCAGAAAGCCAATAGAAATTGATACAAATCTACATGGAGGAGAGAGAGCATTTGTAGTAACAGGAGAATTTGAAAAAGTATTCCCATTTGATATATACCCACTTCAACTAATAAAAGCATGTATAATTGAAGATATAGACCAGATGGAACAACTCGGAATATATGAGATAGATGCAGAAGACTTTGCTCTTTGTGAGGTAATAGACCCATCAAAGACAGAGATACAAAAAATAATTCGTAATGGTCTGGAATTAATTAGAAAGGAGATGGGAGAATGAAAATACTAAGAGAAATATTAGATAAATTAAAACCAAACTTCGAAAAGGGAGGAAGGTTTCCATGGCTTCATTCAACCTTCGATGCATTTGAGACCTTTGCCTTTGTACCAAAGACAACAACAAAATCAGGAGCACATTTTAGAGATGCAATAGATATGAAGAGGACTATGACCTTTGTTATCATTGCACTTTTACCAGCACTTCTTTTTGGAACATATAATGTAGGTTACCAACATTTCCATTCAATAAACCCTTCTTTATCATTCTTCGATGATATTTGGGGAAATCTATTATTTGGGCTCTCGAAAGTCTTACCAATAATTTTAGTATCATATATTGTAGGTTTAGGGATTGAATTTGCATTTGCACAACATAGAGGGCATGAAGTAAATGAAGGTTTCTTGGTCTCAGGAATTCTTATACCATTAATTATGCCTGCTGATGTTCCTCTTTGGCAGCTTGCCTTAGCAACAGCATTTGCAGTAATAATTGGGAAGGAAGTCTTTGGAGGAACAGGGATGAATTTCCTTAATCCAGCACTTACTGCTAGAGCCTTTCTTTTCTTTGCCTTTCCAAGCTCAATGAGTGGAGATGAGGTATGGATAGCTGAAAAAGCCGATGCTTTCTCAGGAGCAACACCTCTAGCGGATATGATGGCTGGAGCAAGCCTCCCAAATACTTCTTTTATGGATATGATAATAGGAATAATGCCAGGTAGTATTGGAGAGACTTCAACAATTGCAATACTAATAGGAGCAATAATTCTTATTAAAACAGGAATAGGTAGTTGGAAGATTATGCTTTCTGTTCTTTTAGGAGGAGCATTAATGGGATTAACCTTCAATATGTTTGGTTCAGAGTCAAATCATTATGCACAATTACCATTCTATTATCATTATGTAATGGGAGGATTTATGTTTGGAACAGTATTTATGGCAACAGACCCAGTTACAGCTGCTCAAACAGAGAGAGGTAAATGGATATATGGAATATTAATAGGAGCTATGGCAGTACTAATTAGAGTAGTAAATCCAGCTTACCCTGAAGGAATGATGCTTGCAATCTTATTATTAAATGTATTTGCACCACTTATTGATTATTATGTTGTTGATTCAAATATTCGAAAGAGAATGAAGAGATGGAAATTAGCAGAAAAACTTAATACGAAAGGAGTAGATAATGTTTAGTAATAAGTATATATTTATTTATTCAACCATCTTGGTAGTGGTTTCGGCAGCAATACTTGCCTTAGCAGCAGTAGGACTTAAACCTTTTCAAGATAAGAATATTAAGGTTGAAAAGATGCAAAACCTTTTAGGTGCGGTATCGATAGAGTCCACTCCAAAAAATGCTGAGGAGCTATACAATAAATATTTCACACAAGAGTTGGCAATAAATTCTAAAGGGGAAATTGTTGCAGATTATTCTTCAGGGAAATTAAACAAAGGGAAAGTTCGCCCATTCGATATTAATCTTAAGGCAGAGATAGCTAAGAACAAGGGGCTTGAAGACCTTACTAAAAGCAAGGCAGAGCTCCCAATATATGTTTGCGTAATAGAAGGTAAAAAGAAATATGTTATACCGATAATGGGAAATGGACTATGGGGAGGAATATGGGGAAACATAGCAATTGCTGAAGATCTAAATACTGTTGTTGGTGCTAATTTCGACCATAAATCAGAAACCCCAGGTTTGGGAGCAGAGGTAACAACCAAAGAGTTTCAAAAACAGTTTACTGAAAATAAGAAGACAATTTTTGAGGGTAAAGATTTTGTATCTGTTGAGGTTGTAAAGAGAGCAGATAAGACTAATTCTCACCAAGTAGACGCAATATCAGGAGGAACAATAACATCAAATGGAGTTTCCGATATGATAAAGAATTGTCTAAAATTCTACACACCTTATTTTAACTCTAATAAAAAGTAAATAAGCAATGGGAAAGATAAATCTTAAACTAATAAAAAGTCCTTTTAATAAGGAAAATCCAATTACAGTACAGGTTCTTGGGGTTTGTTCTGCATTGGCAGTTACAGCAAAATTAGAGCCAGCCTTTGTTATGGCAATATCAGTAACTGTTGTTGTTGCGTTCTCAAATCTAATAATATCCCTAATTAGAAATACAATTCCACCAAGAATAAGAATTATTGTTCAACTTGTGATTGTTTCCTTATTAGTAATCTTAGTAGATCAAGTATTAAAGGCATTTGTCTACGATGTAAGTAAACAATTGTCAGTATTTGTTGGATTGATTATCACTAACTGTATTGTAATGGGACGTCTGGAAGCTTTCGCTCTAAACAATAAGCCACTTGATTCATTCCTCGATGGAATAGGAAATGGTTTGGGTTATGCTTGGATACTTATTGCTTTGGGAATTGTTCGTGAACTATTCGGAAGTGGTTCTCTTTGGGGATACAAAATCATTCCTCAATCCTTCTACGATATAGGATATCAAAATAATAGTCTAATGATTATGCCTCCAATGGCTTTAATCCTTGTAGGAATAATTATCTGGATTCAAAGAGCAAGAAATAAAGACCTTTGTGAAAAATAGTCCTCAATATGAGGAGTTATCCTCTATTGAAGAATAAATACATTAAACAGTATGCAAGAAATAATAAATATATTCGTAAAGTCAATCTTTATTGACAATATGATTTTCGCATTCTTCTTAGGAATGTGTTCCTATTTAGCTGTTTCAAAAACAGTGAAAACATCCATGGGGCTTGGTATTGCAGTAATCTTTGTCTTGCTTATCACAGTTCCCGTAAACTACCTAATAGATAATTATCTATTAAAAGAAGGAGCTCTTGCTTGGCTTAGTCCTAGCTTAGCCAATGTTGACCTTAGCTTCCTTAGCTTTATAATTTTTATTGCAGTTATTGCAGCAATTGTGCAGCTAGTTGAGATGTTTGTAGAGAAGACCTCTCCAGCTCTTTATGCACAACTTGGGATATTCCTTCCTCTTATTGCCGTGAACTGTGCAATCTTAGGCTCTTCACTTTTTATGCAAGAGCGTCAGTACGAAAACTTTGGTCAGGTAATTGGATTCTCATTGGGTTCAGGTATTGGTTGGCTTTTAGCAATAGTAGGTATAGCGGCAATACGTGAGAAACTACGCTACTCGAATATTCCAACACCTTTAAAAGGTTTAGGTATAACATTTATTATTACAGGTCTAATGGCAATAGCCTTTATGAGCTTTTTAGGTATTAAACTATAGATGACTATGATAAAGATATTGATAGTAAGCATTATTGTGTTTTTGGTTCTAATCCTATTACTTGTAGGTATTCTACTCTATGCACGAAAGAAACTTATGCCTCAAGGGGAGGTAAAGCTAAATATTAATGGAGAAAAAGAAATTTCTGTTGAGCCAGGTTCAACTCTTTTGACAACACTTTCCGAAGCAAAGATATTTCTTCCATCGGCTTGTGGAGGAGGAGGGACATGCGGAATGTGTAAATGTAAGGTTATAGAAGGTGGTGGAGATATTCTGCCTACCGAAAAACCTCATTTCTCACGTAAGGAGCAACAAGAAAATCTCCGTTTAGGCTGTCAAGTTAAGGTTCGTCAAGATATGAAGATAGAAGTTCCAGAAGAAATATTTGGAATAAAGAAATGGGAATGTGAGGTTGTTTCTAATGATAATGTTGCAACCTTTATCAAAGAGTTTGTGGTTCGTCTTCCAGAGGGAGAGAGCCTTGATTTTCGTAGTGGAGGATATATTCAGATAGATGTTCCAAAATGCGAGGTCGACTATAAGAATTTTGATATTGATAAACAATATCACGAAGACTGGGATTGTCAAGGGGCATGGGATTTAAAAATGAAAAATCCAGAACCAATTTATCGTGCATACTCAATGGCCAATCACCCTGCCGAAGGAAACATAATAAAGCTAAATATTCGTATAGCGACTCCTCCATGGAATAGAAATACAAAATCATTTTCAAAGGTCAATCCTGGCATTTGTTCATCCTATATTTGGTCGCTTAAACCTGGCGACAAGGTTAATGTTTCAGGTCCTTATGGAGAGTTCTTTATAAAGGATACAAATAAAGAGATGATGTTTATTGGAGGAGGAGCAGGTATGGCGCCAATGCGTTCTCATATCTTTGACCAGTATGTAACAAAGCACACCTCACGAAAGGCAACCTTCTGGTATGGGGGACGCTCTCTAAGAGAATTATTCTATATAGATGACTTCCAAAAAATAGAGTCCGAGAATCCAAACTTTAAGTTCAATGTTGCACTAAGCGAACCAAAGCCAGAAGACAATTGGACTGGTTACACGGGATTTATTCATAAGATAATACTTGATAATTATCTAAACAATCATTCCGAACCAGAAGAAATAGAATATTATCTTTGCGGACCAAAGCTAATGATTGATGCAGTAATATCAATGTTAGACAGCTTAGGAGTTCCACCAGAAAACATAATGTTCGACGATTTCGGAAACTAAAGGCTTTATTGTAGTTTTTGACTGTTAATATTAAGAAATACAAATAGGCGTTATTTTTCCAAAATCATCGTTTATCGATATAGAATAAGGTTCTAGCGTTTTAGAATCTTATTCTAATTTCCTAGAATCTTATTCTATTTCTCCAAAATCCTTATATCCATAAAATTAAACTTCGTTTCCATAGAATTATACCTCGTATCTATAGAATTTTATCAAGTAAAAATTCATAAAGATGAGGGAAAGATTCGTTTTTTGTAGGGGCAAAACATTTTTTACCCCCTGAAATCAAACATTTTTCGTTATTGGGCGAAAAATGTTTCGCCCTTACCGGAATTTATTACAAGAAATTAACGAACCATTTCCCAAACCCCATCACCTCCCTTCAAATACCCAAACCACAACCCCTAATAAAATTACCAACAATTAACATCAAAACCTGCATAAAGTTAGAAAAATTGCTTAAAGAAGGTGTTTTAGTTAAAATAATAAATATAACCCAATAATATTTTCATTAATTATCCTTAATACCTTTGAACCAAGAATTTATTTTACAGGAATAAATAAGCTCTTAGGATAGTTATCATAGCGTTCAAGGTGTGAAGATTAATTGAGATTTAGCCCCCAATAGGGAAGAGAATAAAGACTGAAACGTCCCATAGGGCATGGGAAATTATTAGTGGGGCAAGGTTTTTTGGTAAGAAACGATACATTAAACCCCAAAATCCTCCTGCAACCATGGCTGCAAGTATAAGCATAGGGTTGAAAGACCAGATATGGACTAAGGTATACAGTGCTGTGGCTACTACAAATCCTAGATTTTTTCCAAATTTCTTGCTTAAATTGTTCTGAACATAACCTCTCCAAAATATTTCCTCGGCAGGTCCAATAAGACAAACGAGCATAAATCCTATGAGAATAGGGCTATTACCACTCTTTATGCTGTGAATATTACTTATTCCCTCACCAGCAAATGAGAAAATGGAGGTTGAGACTTTGTTGCCAAGCCAAAATATTCCCCAAAGTAAGGCTGCTGAGCCAATGCCTATTAATATTGAGCTTAGGTTGAACTTAATTTCTTGTTTCCCATACTTTCTCCATCCAATAAATATGGTGTAAAGGCTAAGCGTTAGCCCAGTAATGCACATTGTTAGCCAAAAATTAATCATTGGGGCAGTCCAAATGGAGAACATTAGGAAAAAAAATAATATTGCAATGCCTAAAGCTATTGCAAGACGAGAAGTTGAGGATTGTTTAATCATATATAATAGGCTAAGATTAATGATAGACACCAAGAAAGTGCAAATGTAAGCTGATGTTTTGCTGTAAGTTCGTCGAGATTAGCAATTTCATAAGCGCCCAAATAAACCCTTTTCATCTTTTTTATATTCTGCAAAGCAATTGGAAGTGTTACAAATGGTAGCAAAGACCAAATAGGTAGTATTTTAAAGACAATTAAAATAACTACAACAATATATGGACTTAGGACAAGAAGGTTATAATAGATTATTGAGGCTTTTTTGCCAATAACCATAGCAAGTGTTCTTATTTTTGCCACTCCATCATGCTCAATATCTCTTGTATTATTTGCATGTAATATGCCTACGGTTATCGTTCCAAGTGGAAGAGAAAGTAATAAAAGCCAAGGGTCAAAAGCTCCATCAATAACATAAGCAGTACCAATTACTGGCAAGACTCCAAATGATAGAAAGATAAGTAAATCTCCAAGGGCTGTAATCTTTAGCCATATATAGAAAACTGCACTCAAAGCCCCAAATATACCGATATAAAGAACCATAGGATGAGTGTTTAGGGCAACAAATAGTCCTAATATGCTACCAATAGCTAGGCAAATATAACCAAACCAAAGTATCTGCTTAGGTGTGAACTTTTTGCTGGTAAGATTCTTCTGAGCATAGGTCTCTTCTCTGTCTATATTCTTGATATAGTCATAATAATCGCTGATAAGATTCCCTGAGGCATGGATAAAAATCATTGCAAGAACACTGATAGCTCCATATATCCAAGTGTTAGATATGTTTTCGGATTTTGAATAAAAAAGAAATGCCATAGTAAGAATAATAGGCATTGTTGAGGCAGTATATGACCAAGGTCTTGCTGCAAAAATCCAGTCTTTAATGCTGTGCTTTTTCATCATATTTAGTTTTTAGTTATATCTTAATCTGAGGTATTGGTTCTTCGTATTTTTTTGCGAATGTATTAATATCGTTAAGTAGGTCTTCGAGATTTTTTATCTCAGACTCGTAATACAAAGGTTTAGCCTTTAGCCTTGAGAGCTGTTCATAGCAGCTTAGTACATAAGGTGAAAGATATTCAAATACACCGTCGGCTAGTTGAACTCTCAACTCCTCCAACTCCCATTCCTCTGTAATATCACAAAGGTTTATCCAATAGGCAATAAGCTTTTGCTCATGAAGACGATTCTTCGATTGGTGTTTAGGACTTAGGTTGAGGTAGTATTTTATCTCTGAAGAAAAACTTCTTGTACATATAGCCATTAACTCCTGAGCTTTTTCTTTTTCTCCCAATCTTGCATAAACCAAGGATATCTCTGCCAAGGTATAAGGATAATAGTGAATTGTTGGTGGTAGCTTCTCAATGCAAAGGTTTGCAATGGCAAGAGCCTTTTCATTTTCCCCTTCCGATAGAAGTGTGTGTGCTAAGAGAGAACAATTTTGTGCATATAAATCTATTACAGAGCGATGAAGTTCATCGTAATATATGCCTTTCTTATTGAAATTCTTCCAAGAAAAATTATGCATAAGGTTATCATACATAGCCTCTGAATCGACAAAACCTGTCTTTGTTTCCACAAGAAGATTCTGTGGAGGATTAAGTTTTGAACTAAGTCTATAAGAGAATCCCTCAAGCCTTAGATAATTGTTTAATCCAAGGAAGTCATCATTTGAATAATTAGAGAAATAGATAGCTCTGTCATCAATATTATTTGCGATAATATCGAGAATCATCATATTACTCTTTGTAAGGTCTGTGTTTTCAAGCACAAACCCAATAGTGTCTTTCTCCCCTAATCCAATAGTAAGATAAAGCTTATTTGAAGGAAGGGTATATAACTCAAATCCCTGAAAACTCGATGCTGACTTCTCGGAGTAAAGAGTCTTTAGTGCAGAGTTAAGCTCATAATAGTTTATATCTGGTCTAATTAAAGAGATGCTCCTTCCAATATCGTAGTATATTTCTTTACTAGCTTGTATTTTTATTGGCGAGGACTTATATGTTTGCTTTGTTAGCTGCTCAATATATTCTGGATTGTTGAGAAGTTGAAGATTTATAACCCTAACATCTGTTCTTATACCTTCAATCTCTTGGCAATACCAAAGAGGAAAGGTGTCGTTATCTCCATTTACAAATAATATGGCATTCTCCTGACATGATTTTAGCATAGAGGATGCTAGATTAAAGGCGGTATAACGAAATGAACGGTTATGGTCGTTGAAATTATTGGCAAATAACAATGCTGGTACTGCAAGGAATAGGGGCAGAACATACTTAGGTTTCTTGACTCTAACAATATTTACCAGCCACTGACTTATTGCAAATGCTCCCATGGCAACCCAAATACTAAAGACCATAAAGGAGCCGACATAGGCGTAGTCTCTTTCTCTTGGTTGGTATGCGTGTTCGTTTAAATAGAATATTATTGCTATTCCAGTAAAGAAAAATAGGGTTGAGGTTATAATAAAACCATTTGCGTCACGACCTATTTGGTAGAATAGTCCAATTATTGCAAGTATTAAAGGGATGGCAAAATATATATTATTCCCCATACTCTCCCTATGATGAGGTTTAGTGGTTGTGTCTCTTCCAATAAATTTATCAACTGGCTCTATCCCTGTTACCCATTGCCCATCTTGAAAATCACCATAGCCTTGAATATCGTTTGTCTTTCCCGAGAAATTCCAAAGAAGATAACGAACATACATATATCCTACTTGATAGTTTGCCAAGAATTTCAAGTTTTGTTTCCAACTTGGCTTAGCTCTAACCTCAGAGTCCACAATAACACTATCTTCAGGCATCCCAACCCAATCTACATAACCTGTCTCATAGGCAGGGTTATTATAGTTCCACATTCTTGGGAAGAACATCATCATTTGATCGTCGAATATAGGCTGAATACCTTTAGAGGTTAGTTCAAAATCCTTAGGAGGCAAGGCCGTGTATGATGGTCCATATAATAAAGGAGTATCCCCATAAGCATCACGGTTTAGATATGAGACCAAACGCTCTGCATTATTAGGTTTAAACTCATTAATTGGAGTACCTGCATCGGCTCTAATAACTAATACAAAGAAACAAGAATACCCTATTAAGAAGAAGGTAAAGCATAGGCTGAAAAAATTCAAATATGCTAGTCTCTTCCATTGAGAAATAAAAATTAATACAGCAAGCAAGCCAAGAATAATACTAATAATTATTGATGGGTTAAGATTTATTACCTTTAATAATCCAGGTATAATTCCCCAAATCATAGCTCCAATGATTAATAATGAGGATAAGAATGTAGATATTATTCCTGTTGGAGAGGGTTTGCGATTATGAAAATACATCACAAACATTATCGCAGGAATAACTAGTAGGTTTAAAAAGTGAATTCCTATTGATAAACCAATAATAAAAGCAATTAGGATAATATATCTTGGGTTAGGCTTCTCATCCCATTTTAATATAATCCAAAAACTAATTGCTGTAAATAGTGTAGAAAGAGCGTAAACCTCAGCCTCAATTGCATTATTCCAAAAACTATCAGTAAAAGCTAAGGTCAAAGCTCCAACAATCCCTGCAATTATATTCCCAATATGTTTAACAGAGTAACGGTCGAGCAAACGAACAATTATCCAAAATACAAAAGTTACTGTAATCCCTGCACTTACTGCCGAGAGTGAGTTTACCATTATTGGGATAAGCTTTAGGTTGCCAAAAGAAAATATGGAAAAGAATGCACCAAGGATTTGATATAAAGGAGCACCAGGAGGGTGTCCAACTTGTAGTTTTGCAGCAGTGGATATGTATTCTCCGCTGTCCCAAAAAGAAAGAGTGGGCTCCGATGTTAGGATATATAAAACAGTAGTTAATATCCCTAGGGACCACCCAATAAGATTAATCTGTTTTAGATACTTTATCATTACCAGTTTACTAGAGCCTTGTTGAATATGTCTTCAACGAGCTCTTCATTAATTTGTTTCATTAAAGTTTCCTCAACTTCGTTTAGAGAGAGGGAACTATCATAATCCTTGTAACGAGTAAAGCTTTGCTCAAAATTCATCTTCTTATCTTTCTTATTGATAAAGCTAACCTTTACAGTAATTGTTAGACGATTCTTTGCAGCCTTATCATTGCCTTGAATAGAAACAGGACTAACACTATACCCCGTTATAGTGCCTTTAAAATTCAAATCAGCATCTTCATTAATAGAGCGAAGATTAGTTCCTGTATTAATTTTTTTGATTAGTTGATTTGTAATCTCCGAAGCCAACATAGGCTGTACAATCTTTGCTCTATTCAGAAATTGCTCAACACTAAATGTTTTGGTATCCGCAGAAATGGAAGCTCCTGTGAAGGAGTACCCCCCTGCACAGGATGCTAACATGATTACTAGAAATAATAAAGCATGAATTTTTCTCAAAACTATATTTTTTACTTTCTTAGTTATTTAATAATTAATTTTTCTACAGAAGACTTAGTTCCTTGTTTTACACTTACAAAGTATACTCCCTTTTCTTCAATCTTAAGAGTCATATTGTTGAAATACTTCATTGAAGGAATAATCTCTTGACCGAGAATATTAACAACTCTAACTTCTGCATCATTAGCTCCAATTGAAAACTCTCCATTTGAAGGGTTTGGATATATTACAAAAGAGTTTTCCCCAGTATTTATCTTGCTAAGACCAACACCTGTAGTTATTGTAAGGTCGTCAAGATATAGCTTTGAGAAAGTAGTTGCTGTAGTGTCATCATTCATCGTTGTTGCAAGGAATATAACCTCAGTTGCCGATGCAGTAGGATTTAAATATATAATAGGTATAGAAAAACTATTATATACCAATTTTGTATTGTTCTTAGAGAAATCCATAGGAAAAGCTCCAAAACCTACTACTTCTCTTGTGCCAGATGTGTTACTAACAACAAGACTAAGTAATGAAAAATATTCATTTATAGAGTCTGTTGCAGTCCAATTATAATACCCGTCTATACTAATAGGATTAGCCGTTACTGGAGTTCCATCAGTGAAAACAGCAAGTAATGAATTAAAATCCACTTCAGCACTATCCGAGCCTCCTAATAAGGTAAATGCTCCCATTAAATCAATGGTAGAATTTGTAAGTAAGCCAGGGATAACTGTACCAGAAGGCACTTCCATTCCCAATAATGTAGAAAGCATAGTTGCTATTGTTGGAGAAAGAGGCTTTGCAGCAACACCAATTGCATATGTTCCTGAATGCGGCGTTGTTACTTTTGATATATCACTAAGAGTTAGACCACTAACACCTAATGTATTCCAGCCAGTAGGACTATTTCCAGTCCAAGACTCGAAACCTGCGTTTTGAAATGAATTTTGTGCGAAGGTGGAAAACGCAAAACCAAGAACAAAAATAAATAATAATGTTTTCTTCATAATAATAATGTTTTTTGATTAATTAGGCTGCAAATATAAATACAAATCAAATAATAACAAAATTTTATTCTGTTGCAAGAAGTTCTTCCTTCGATATAGGGATATTTATTTGAGGGTCAGCAATATCTTTTAGAAGAATAAATTGGAATTTATCCTCGAAATTCTTCTTATCGGCAATAATATAATTGAGAATTTCATTGATATTCTCTTTAATAGATTCAATTTTATAGTATTTACGAAGATAATCATATATCTCTTTAGCCTTATTCTTAGGGAAATTGAGTATTAGCTCGCTTAATCTTATTTCGTAGTAAATACCCATTGCTACTGCCTCACCGTGAAGCAAATCTTCTCCTTTACTAATAGATAAGGATTCGAAAGCGTGCCCAATACTATGACCGAAATTTAGTATCTTTCTTAAATCTTCTTCATAGAGGTCTTTTTCTACAATAGCCTCTTTGAGATTTATGCAAGAAATTATCAACTCCTCATCAAACCCAATTTCATCTATTGGAGAATGATTCCTCATCTTATCCCATAAATCACTATCGCAAACAAGAGCAATCTTAATCATTTCGGCAGCACCATTTAGTATCTGTCTTTGGTCAAGAGTCTCAAGAAAAGGGAAATGTATGGCAGTAAATATTGGTTGATAGATTGTTCCTATCTGATTCTTTATCTCGGCTAAGTTAACTGCTGTTTTGCCACCTATTGAGGCATCTACCATAGATAAAAGAGTTGTTGGAATAACAATATGTCTAATACCTCTTTTAAAGACGGAGGCAATAAATCCCCCTAAATCAGTTATTACTCCTCCTCCAAGAGAAATTAATATACTTGATTTGTCGGCACCCGATTCAATCAATGCACCACAAAGCTGCTCAACAATTGCAAGTGATTTGCTCGCCTCACCTGATTCAATCTCTAGAATTTCTGCCCCATTTAAAGCATCAACCTCTTCAATTAACTCAGGTAAGCAATAGGAAAAAGTATTCTCATCAATGAGGATAAATTTCTTACAAGATTGATATGGACTTTGTGATAAAAAGTTCTGTAAATCCTTTAGACTATTCATTAATATTAGTTTGCATATTGAGATAAGAACATAATTCTCATAAGTCTAACCTCTTCTTCTGTATATTCTTCTTCTCCAAGCTCTGCTAATATCTCTTTAATATTATCCGTTTCACTTTCCTTTAGAAGTTCAAGTATCTCTTCTTGATGATACTCATCAACGGCATCTTTCACATAATAAGATATATCGAGTTTTGTTCCAGAGGAAACAATTCTTTCAATCTCTTTTAATAGTTCGTCAAGGTCAAGACTCTTGGCAAGGGCAATATCGTCCAAAGGTAATTTTTTATCAATACTCTTAATGATATAAACCTTAAGACCAGATTTATTGACAACGCTCTTTACAATTAGATCTTGAGGACGTTCTATTTCATTCTCCTCAACATATTTTTTAATTACCTTAAGAAATTCTTCACCATATTTCTGTGCCTTGCTAACTCCAACGCCAATAATCTTTTGCATCTCATCCATTAAAATAGGATATTGAACGGTCATATCTTCCAAAGACCTATCTTCGAAGATAACATAAGGGGGGAGCTTTTCTTTTGTAGCAATCTTCTTTCTCAAATCCTTTAGTATAGTAAATAGGACTTTGTCGCCACCTTCTCCTGCTTCACTCACAGGAACAACTAAATCGTCGGAATCTTCATTATGCGAATAATCATGGTCTTCAGGTACAAGAATAGGGTAGGTCTTCTTTAGGAATTTATGTCCTTGTTGAGTAAGTTTAAGAATACCGTAATTTTCAATTTCCTTAGAAAGTAAATCTTCTATCAGTGCTTGACGAATAACAGCCTTCCAATAGACAAATTTCTTATCTGCTCCAACTCCCCATTGAGGCACATTCTTAAATGCCTTGGTTTGCCCTGTGGTAACACCAGTTAGGATATTTGCAATATCTATTGATTTGAGTATTTGCTTAACCTCTAAAACAGTTTCAAGAATAAGTTCTACATCTTCCGATGCCTCAGTTCTAGGTTTAGGGCTTAAGCAATTGTCGCAAGAGCCACAATTATCATGAGGATATTCTTCCCCAAAATAATGCAAGAGATTAATCCTTCTACAAACCGAGCTTTCGCAATAAGAAATTGTCTCATTCATAAGTTGAAGAGCAACCTCTCTCTCGGCTACGGGTTTGTCATTAAGAAATTTCTCTAGCTTAATAATATCTTGTTCGGAGTAAAAAGCAATACATCTTCCTTCTCCGTCATCTCTTCCTGCACGACCAGTCTCTTGGTAATAACCCTCAAGAGATTTAGGCATATCGTAGTGAATAACAAATCTAACGTCTGGTTTATCTATACCCATACCAAAGGCAATGGTTGCAACTATTACATCGGCCTCTTCCATCAAAAACTTATCTTGATTTTGAGCCCTTGTTGAAGCATCAAGCCCAGCATGATAAGGCAGTGCCTTAATCCCATTCAAGACAAGAGTCTCTGCCAACTCCTCAACCATCTTACGGCTCAAGCAATAGATAACACCTGATTTGCCAGTGTTTTCTTTAATAAAACGAATAATCTCACGGTTTACATCAACATCCTTTTTAGGCTTTGGACGTATTTCGTAATAAAGATTAGGACGGTTAAATGATGAAATAAAAACGTTAGCATCCTGCATCTCCAAATTCTTCATAATATCATGTTGAACCTTAGGAGTAGCAGTGGCAGTAAGAGCAATCAGTGGTACATTTTTCCCAATAGCATCAATTATGGGTTTGAGTCTTCTATATTCAGGACGGAAATCATGTCCCCATTCCGAAATACAGTGAGCCTCATCAATAGCAAAGAAAGATATTTCAATATCTTTAAGAAATTCCACATTCTCTTCCTTGGTAAGACTTTCTGGTGCAACATATAATAACTTCGTAACACCATTCTTCATGTCTTCCTTCACATCCTTAATCTCATTGCGAGAAAGTGAAGAGTTTAGGAAATGAGCAACACCATGAATAGAACCGAAATTCCTAATGGCATCGACTTGGTTTTTCATAAGAGAGATAAGAGGAGATACAATAATAGCACATCCAGGCTTAATAAGAGCAGGTAACTGATAACATAGAGATTTTCCTCCACCCGTTGGCATAATAACAAAAGTATCCTTTCCCTCAAGCAAACTTTTTATGACCGCCTCTTGCTCTCCTTTGAATTTGTTGAACCCAAAAATTCTCTTCAGTTCACTATGTAAATCAAGTTTATCCGCAATAAATTCTTCCTCTTTCATCGTAATGTGATTTCTTTAATCTAAATATTATTACGTATCTTTGTAGCCTACAAAGCAGTAAATAATATTTCATTATGCTAAATTACTGCTTTTTTTTATAAGAATGCAAATTTGAACGAAAATAATTAATTGTGAAAACCGCTGAAGAAATAAAACGTATTGCAAATGAGACAATTAGTCAAGAAGCATTGGCAATAGAAAATCTAAATAATTATATCAACGATGACTTCGTAAAAGTTGTTGAACTGATTTTCAATTCAAAAGGTAGAGTAATTGTCAGTGGAATTGGAAAGAGTGCAAATATTGGGACAAAGATAGTATCAACACTAAACTCAACAGGCACCCCTTCTGTTTTTATGCATGCAGCCGATGCAATACATGGAGACTTAGGCATAATACAACCAGAGGATATAATTATATGTATATCAAAGAGTGGCGACACCCCAGAGATAAAGGTACTAATACCATTAATAAAAAATGCAGGAAACAAACTGGTAGCAATAGTTGGGAATATGAATTCAGCACTTGCAAAAGGAGCAGACTACTGTCTAAACTCCTATGTAGAAAGAGAAGCATGCCCAAACAACCTTGCACCAACCTCATCAACAACAGCACAATTAGTAATGGGAGATGCCTTAGCGGTAGCCCTATTGGAATGTAGAGGTTTCACCTCAAGAGACTTCGCAAAATATCACCCAGGAGGAGCATTAGGAAAGAGACTATACTTAAAAGTATCAAACCTTTACCCAAACAACGAAACACCACATGTAACCCCTCAGACACCACTATCCGAAGCATTACTAGAGATAACCTCAAAGAGATTAGGCTGTGCAGCAGTAATAGAAAATGATATGATAGTTGGAGTAATAACCGATGGAGACCTAAGAAGGATGCTATCGAATAACCTCCCAATCAACGAGCTAAAGGCAGAGGATATAATGACCAAAAACCCTAAGACAATAAATAAATCAGAGTTTGCAATTACAGCCCTCGACGTAATGAAAAATCACTCTATAACGCAACTACTAGTAGTAAACGACAAAAACAAATATGTAGGAGTAATACACCTTCACGACCTATTACGAGAAGGAATAATATAACCGTAGTGGCACTGCTATTAACAGTGTCTATTACTGCTATTTTTACTACAACGAACTCATATTAATTAATGGAAATATCTTGGGTTATATGTACTGTTTTAACTAAAACGCCCTATTTTGGCGATTTTTCTAACATTGTGCAAGTTTTGGTGTTAATTATCGCTAATACGATTAAGCTAAATGCAGAGGATATTTGCTGGGTGTTGTTTGAGAAGAAAAATCTATTCGTTAATTTCCTATAATTAATATCCAAATTAGGAGCAAAAAATGCAGATATTTTGTTCTTAAGGATAAAGAGTAGCACATTTTGAAAATAAAGCTACTCTTTTTCAATTTTTTCCTCGTATAATTTTATATTTCTCAGATAAAAACTTACAGAAACGAAGTATATTTTTTTGGAAATAAAGAATTTAGCAAAATAGAATCAGATTCTACGAAAATAGAATCAAATTCCATGGCCATAGAATAAGATTCCAGAGCACCAATACAAGGATTTAGCCACAAAACACCAAATCACATTTCTTAAAATTAACAATACCACAAAAGCAATAATCGCACATCCAAACATATTTCCCTATATATATATGTATATAATATAAAACAGATAAAATTCTAACAAACCCCCCAATTGACCTTTCCAGAGCCCCCCACACAAAAAAGACATATCCAAAGAAATTCAAGCACGATAACCAACCCAACACAACCCAATAATGCAATAAAACGTCAAGGAATACCAATGCACGACAAAAGAAGAACGGATATAATGCATCAAAGAATAAAAAGCACAAAAAATAATCGCTTATACTTTTCCATCTTTTTCAGAGAGTTAAGAGCATCCCATAAAAAATAAAGCATAAAACTTTGCGATAAAATTTGGTAGTTTAGAAAAAGATAGTACCTTTGCACTCCCAATCGGATACAACGGGTAGAGGAGAGCGACAGAGGCGAAGATGAAAAGGATAGGGGATACAGATCATTGAAATTATGGAAACCAAAGGTAGCGAAGATTAATAGGCGTAGCGATACGTTTAATAATAAAGAGAGTCAAAGGAAACACTAGAGATATTATACAATGAAGAGTTTGATCC